>Ga0160423_10000455_pt1 | contig 33354 bp, 37 predicted proteins | sample CRUFie14St8metaG_FD_108191 | JGI IMG/M metagenome (GOLD analysis project Ga0160423, IMG submission 108191) | Marine microbial communities from the Costa Rica Dome - CRUD Field 142mm St8 metaG | ecosystem: Environmental > Aquatic > Marine > Oceanic > Photic zone | place: Costa Rica: the Eastern...
ATGGCGGGCAATGCAGGATTCGAACCCACGTCTCCGGCTCCGAAGGCCGGAAGGATATCCAGACTACCCTAATTGCCCTGCACCGCCGAAAAGCCGCTCCTTCTTGAATCACACCCTTATTTCCATTCATGGCAATTCGCTATTACTAATGCAAAATTATTGGTGAATACGCTGTGGAGTGGCTACAACCATTAATCTCCCAAGAGATTTGTGAACAGGTATACCATATGCTGCCTGAATATCGAACCCCTTAATTTTCAAGTCTGTTTTTATCTGCTCATCAAGATTCTCTCTGCCAGGACTGACGGGGAGAATAATAACCAATTTGCAATTAATTGAATGCCGGAGAATATTGACTAACACATCTTCAATTAGCTTTTCATTACTAGGCGAATTTCTCCCATAAGGAGGGTCAACAACTACAGCGCAAACATTCTCTGGGAAACTAAAGTGCGTCGCATCACCTCTTTCGACTCTGACATCAACTTCTGCCCACTTGATATTTTCAAGACATCCCTCTACCATCACGGGATCAAAGTCTAATCCAAAGGTAGGTCTTTTGGTAAGACCAGACTCAATCAAAATACCTCCAGTTCCGCACATCGGGTCAATCACATATCCCTCTCCAATTCCAGCAGCGATATTTACCGCCGCCCTAGCGAGTCTTGGCTCTAGGCTAACCGGGCGGAAAAAGGGCCTTTTATTCGCTCGCATGTTTGACCAACCGTGCTTCCCCGGACCTTGTCCGACCATCCATCCCCATGCAACATACCCAGCAGAGTTGTCTAAAACTACTCCAAACCTGTGTTCGGGATTTTCTAAATCAAAGGTTGACCCGGCATCATAAAATATTCCGCCTATATGTTTTTCAATTTCTCGGGTCGAAACCGGAATTTTACCTTCATGTCGCCAGCATTCAACAGCAATATTGTCTTTTTTTATGGGGGTTATTGAATCAATTAATTTCTCTATTGATTCCCATTTTTCAAATCCACCTCCAACTAAAACACATTCACAACCTGACATTAAATTCGCTCTATTCCAATCGCTTTCTCCATGAGCCAGCAATATCCGTCTTGATTCGGTGCGCTCAAGTTTGGATTCTGGAAACATCTCAATAGCCTCGGCCCTACCTAAAGCAGGGTGCCAGCCACGCAAAACAATGGCTGCGGAATAGTTCGAACTCACACAATCACCTTGTGTAGATGGTAACTTTTTCTTCTCCCCAAACCGTTTCGACACTTTTAGTGAATCCACTTAAATCAAAACTTGAGAGCTTTGGCGATTCATGGGTAATATTCGACTGAACGTAAATGAACTCATCCACCAATCCTTGATCCAAGAATTTTGTAATTGTACTCGGTCCTCCTTCCACTAGTAACCTTTGGATTTCGAGATCTCCCAACATGTCTAACATGGCCTCTAGTCCCCTGAAATCATCAGTTAGGTGTTTGGTTTTGTGCCCATCGTTCAGAACCTTTGAGTTAGATTTGATTTTATTATTAGGGTCTATAACAATTCTCAAAGGTTGTTTTTCGGTTTCTATTAATCGAACTGTTAGTGATGGATTATCTCTTATCACTGTGTTAGCACCAACAAGAATTGCACAACAGTCCTTGCGTAATTTGTGCACTTCCTTCAGACAATCTTCACTGGTAAATCTCCCAGCATCCTTTGATAGATCATCGACAGAACCATTGACGTCAACTGCAACTTTAACTGTCACGTAGGGCCTTCGATTTTCACACCAGTGCAAAAACTCTCGCATTTGAGTTGCAGCGCTTTCTTCGAGCAGGCCTGTTTCGACATCGATTCCAGCATTTTCTAGAACCGAGATTCCGTTGCCCCTGACTATTGGGTTTGGGTCACCATGAGCGATTACGACTTTGCTAATGCCTGCCCACAACAGCGCCTCTGTACAAGGGGGGGTTCTGCCAAAATGATTGCATGGCTCCAGCGTTACATACGCGGTTGCACCATTTGTATTGTGGCCTTTTTCTTCAGCATCATGGATGGCCATCTGTTCTGCATGAAGACCCCCTAAGTGGTCGTGCCAACCCTCCGCAATAACTTCTCCATCCTTAACTAGTATACATCCTACCAATGGATTTGGCCTAACCTGCCCTCTTCCTTTTTCTGCGACTTCAATGGCTCGCTGCATATATTCATGCTGCTTTGCAGACCAATCCATGGTTGTGGCTGAAAAGGCATTAGACATGAGTTCATCGGCTACCAGTGACAAGAGCATTCATGTCTGTTACCAGTTCTCAATTGTAATATGGGCACCATTCATTGCATAGTAAATCCTGCGAGTAGGGATCACACGTGCGGGAAAAAATGGCCTGCTATTTCTTCAAAGTTAGAATCCAGAGGATTTGAGGTAATCACTCATTTTACCGAAAGGGTTGGGCACGCCAGTGAAATTGCTTGGGAGTTGAGAAACAAAAATGTCGCTGGCCCGATTGTTGCTGCTGGGGGAGATGGCACAGTACACGAGGTAGCTAGCGCTTTGCGAGGGGGGAACATTCCTTTGGGTATTCTTCCACTTGGCTCGGGAAATGATTATGCCATCACCCAAGGGATTTCAAGAACTAATATTGATGACGCTATCGAGGTTCTGTTGAACGGAATAGATAGGAGGTGTGCTGCATGGCGTCTCGAAGGATTCCCTGCCAGATCGCAGGGAGACTACCCCGCACCTCAACAGAATCCATGGGATGGTCCCTCTAAAAGCGAGAAAACAGTCGTAAGATGGGTATTTCTAGAATCAGATTCAGGTATAACAAGTGCGATATCTCGAGCAAAGTTGTCAAGGGCAAAATGGATTAGAGGGACAAAGAAATACACCTATCTTGGAGTTACGACAATTCCATTTTGGAAAAGGAGGAAGATTTGGTTGAAGATAGATGGTAACGATGCAGAAATAATTGATTTCACTATGTTTGCTGCTACTACGGGAGAAACATTTGGAGGGGGATATCAAGTCTGTCCTGGTGTAACTCCCATGGATGAAAATGGCTCCATTGTATTCGCACCACGATTGTCCAGACTTGCCATGCTTTCACTTATGGGTCCCATCAAGAAAGGCAAACATATTGGAAAGTGGGGGATCACTCAACAAAAAGCAAATCGAATCGAAATAAAGCCAGTCAATGATAAGGGGAATGTCTCAGAAACACCACTTTCGTTACCGACTTGGGTGCAAGCTGATGGGGAACCGATTATCCGTATTCCAGCGGTTTTGGAATGGCATACGGAACAAATACTCGTCCGTGGGGCTAAAGATGTCCCTTGGGGTTAGAACGAGAAGTCGCTGAAATCATCATCAACAACGGATGAACGTTTATCTTCAACTGGCAATTGTTCTTCAGGCTCAGGTTTTGTAGTCGCTCGTTTCTTAACAGCCCTGCGCTTTACCGGTCTTCCGGCACTGCTTTGGTTATCATTCATGGGCGTTTGAGCAGTACTTCTTGACATACTTGAAGAAAAATGCCCACGCTTTGGGGGCTGGGACTGAGTTGTGGTAACTCCCGCTGACGGCATCGGTCTGTTAGATATCTCAGAAATTGGAGTTTCATTGTATTGTGTAGCTTCGATTTCTTTTGCTTCTGCTGTAACAACTACTGAGCCTCCACCACCGAATGTTTTTGGCAAATCATCACTGCTATCTGATTGCAGAACACTGTCTAAACTAAATCCTGGAATAGCTACATCATTTTCTTTTTTCTTTTTCCTTTGGGGAGGTGATGACTTTTGTGTCCGCTTTACTCTTTCAGCAGGACTTTCTAACCCTTCCTTTTTCGATTTTCTCAGATCTTTCTTCATCTGTACAGCTTTTGCGAATCCTTCTCGTCCAAGAAGTGTTTCTGCAGTAGCCTTTGCTCCTTGACGTATCACCATAGTTGAAACTACGTAGAGGCCAACTCCACCGCCGACACCGAAAATTAGGAAGAACAGCACAAATGTCCAGCCTCCAAAGATATCAGTATCACCAAGCGAGTATTCATCATCATGATCACCATCTAGACTAACAACACCTTGCTCAGTTTTTATTTTGGTTACTACCATACCATGTTTCTGACCGACTAGTTCACATGTCTCACTATTTACTTCAGCAAGCCCGTCCCCCTCTAGAGCATAGCCAGTTAATTCAATTGGTTGATGCCAGTGTTGTAAAATATTTAGCCCGTTAGCGATATTCTCTGACGCTGGGATGATTCCTATTATTTCCCAATCTTCTTCATTATCAGAGAGTTTTGACCCCACGGCTTCACTTGGATTAAATGGGTCAGACCAGTCTTTTATGCTAATTCTGCCTGCTTTTCCTTCCTCGACGGCTTTGGCTGAATTCCATGACATCTCATGTATGATAACAGCCGCACCCATTGCAGATCTGACGTCTGATAGCTCAGGATGTTCTGAGTACAATTGTGATGAAATTAGCATTCCGCTTATTTCCATTTTGGAGTCTCCACATCCTGTTAGTGCAATAGTCTCTTCGTAATCGTCACCCAACTTCGATTTTATGACGACACTTTCATCGCCTTTTATTTCTGCATGGATTTGACCATCACCCTCACCCCATTGCGGAGTATCGGAATAAATGCATCCAGCCATGAACATAAGCAATACAAGCAGCATCCCCAGACGCAACTGTGTGCGGGCCATGTACAATCCACGTAGCCTTGAGTTGTTGAACCCTTTCCAAATATCAACCGAAAATTGATGTGAAATCGTTTGGCGCGGAGAGAGAGATTCGAACTCCCGTGTCCGAGGGACAGTGGATTTCAAGTCCACCGCAATACCAGGCTATGCGATCTCCGCTCATTATTGCCCTAGAGCATTTCTTTCAAGAATCTATCCTAAATCAATCATTGCGATATGTAGCGATAATTGCCAGTCCGATGCTTGTAAGTAAGATAGTAAAGGTAAATCCAGGAAGGCCATCGCTACCTGGATCTGAAGACACTCCTGCAACCTTTTTTACATCTTTAACAAACAAATCCACATCCCAATCATATCCAGTGAAAACAATTTTTGGTTTCCAATCTGCGTCTAAGATGAATGTTTGAGTTGAATGTGAGGTTGAGGTATCAACGACGTCGTTTAAGTTATCTTCTGGAGATGGTAAGTCCGAAGTGTCCTGGCCTTTGGCTACCCAAGCATAGTGTTGCGAATCATCCATCAAAAAGGTCTCATTGGAATCATCTGAAGTAGACATCCAGTGACTGAACGAACCCATGTCGTGCCAGATATACAAATCAAATTCCGATGCGATATTGTCTATTGATGCTAACTCATTATTTTCTAGTACAAATTGTACGTCGTTCTGTTCTAAGGTGTGGATTGTGTGGTCTAAAGCAGAAATATCCGTTCTATATCCAAAGTAATTTCCGTTGTATAGTTCAGTTGTTCCGTCCGGTAAAACAAGTCCTAGTTTGTGTTCCATTTTGCTATCAGGTAGAGGAATATCAGTCACATTTGTTGAGCTTGGAGCCCAAGCAATATGCTCCTTGCCGTAAATAGAATCAATCGCTAACTCGCTTTCCTCCCAGTTTGTTACATTTTCATTCCAATAGTATAGTTGCCATGTCCAAGAACCATCGGCTGGAGGGATAACATCGTTAATTGAATCCACGATAGGTATCGAATCATGGTTCGTAATCGTGTAAGACTGTAGTGCGGAAATAGTCATAAATAAAGCACTGGATTGGTTAATTTCAACTTGTTCGGTTGACCCATTTACGTGCATAACTGTGAATGAATTTATTTCAGCCTGCGCTGGAGGAATAATTGAATCATCTGTAGAACTTGGAGCGATTGCCAAACTTCCATCAACTACTGATTCTAACCCGTCTGAAGTATTCTGCCACATGTCGGTTGTTTCATTCCACGTGTGTAACTCCCACCACCATGAATTGTCTTGAGGAATGTCATCATAATTAATTCCGGTAACAATTTGCCCTGCAGGGCTTTGGGTTATGTTCAGGGTCCAGCCGTTTTGTAATGCTGCTGTTTCTAATTTTGATAGGGCAGTCGGCTTTATCTCGCTGGATGATGCACTGCCATCTGGCATCAGAACCACTACTGAACTTACATTACTATTATCGACGTTTTCATCATGCTCTTGATTGTGTTCATGATTTCCTAGTTCGGTAGTCTCAACCGATATCATGAAATCGTCCCACACATCTTCTAGTTGCTCTATTTCTGCGGTAAGGTGCGGCCATGTTGCACCAAAGTTTTCCATGTACTTCCTTAGAACCTGAGGTGTATCCTTTTCAGGATCAACAGTAATTGAAATGAACTGATAGTTTATTCCATCTAGTTTTTCTTCTGCTTGTACTAGGTTACTAGTAATCACCGGGCAAACGTCTGGGCAGGTTGTGAAGATAAAGGCAACAACATTTACATCAGCATTCCCTTTTTGAAGGGAATAATAATTGTAATTCTGGTCAATGAGAACGTGGTTGGGCACCGATGGTCTTTCTAAGACATATCCTGTAGAATGTGGAGTTGTAGTGCTCCCTGCATTTCCGTTACCCATTATTGGACTGGATGAAATCACTACCAAGAAGGCGAGCAGGACTGCAGACCAGCGCATAGTGCTGGCTCTAGGCCGTCATTAATCAAAGTAATACACAGTATGATTACTCTGTGACATAAGAGTAATCCCAATTTGGCGTACACCAAGATGGTAACTCATCGATGCCTGATGGGTTAGAAAGGCCAATTCCCCACAACATTAGTGCGGCAAAAATAATCGGGAATAATGCGGTTCTAGTGTAAATGAACGGGTCTCCTTTCAAGTGCATGAAAAAAGCAGCAATTCCATACCCCTTGATAATACCAACAACAATTAAAACACCCCAAACTGCAGTCCTAGTGATCTTGATGTCTGTGCCTGGTATAGTTTCAAAGAAAACCGCTGCCACTTCAAAAAGGGTAAAGAACATCAAGATTAGGAAATTTACGTAATAAACGTCCTTTCCTATTATGTCAGCCATCTTTTGGAAAATTCCTGCTATTGGTCCTGTATACTTATGTTCACCCATGTTATCGCCTCAGTATAGATAGAATGCTGGGAAAATGGCAACCCACGCCAAATCCACAAAGTGCCAATACAAACCGAAGTACTCGATTCCTTGGCCGTTTTGTTCATTGTACCCGTCTTCGAGCACATCAGCCTTGAAAACCATGAATAGCATTACTAGTAATCCAATGAAAACGTGAAGGCCGTGTGCCCCGGTTGCAACGTAGAATATAGATCCTGCCTGTGTATCAATTGTGAAGCCCTCTGCGATTAAGTGACTCCATTCAACCAGTTTTAGTACAATGAACATCGAACCTAATGCGAGTGTAATTATTAGATAATTCCTGACTGCCTTTTTTCGTGTCGGGAACATTTTAGCCATTAAGGCATTTTCAGATGGCTTCCATTCTGTGTCCTTGGCAACCTTCAATGCAAGGACTATCGTGTAAGAGGAAATAATCAGAGCAAATGTGTTAATCGCCCCCGGTAACAAAGTTCCGACTTCATGCCGTAGTAAGTCAGATGCAGTAATCGTGTCTACGACTTCGCACTTTCCAGCATCAACAGCCCACTCCGTACACCAACCGGTTCTCATTCGCAAATAAGAGGAGAAGAAGGATGCGAAAACCATTGTTTCCGAAATCAGGAAAACCCACATGCCTGCCTTCCGAATATCCTGTCCCTGGAAGGGTTCAGATGATGCTATTTGCTCATGTTGCCCTTTGAGATCTTCATTCCACCAATTTCCAATGCCAATTATGGTTATCGCAGCACCAACAATTGATAGTCCGAAATCTCCCATCTCAGCTTGGTAATCTAAACCTAACAGAGATTTGCAGGTGTTCACAAATCCAGGGAATCCAATCATAAACAGCATAAGACCTGCTGCCATCATTATGGGTGATGCAGAACCATGGTGTTCCTCGTGGTCATCACCATGATGGTCGTCATGTTCTTCCTCAGGTTGGATACTATTGTAAAATCCAGATATTCCGTAAAATGCTGCGTAAATAATCATCATTACAAGGAGTGTTTTACCTGCAGTAATCCATGTTAGGTAAGATAAATGGGCGTCTATTTCTGCCTCTTTTGCTTCATCATATGCTATACGCGCATCCTCTTTTTGTTGATTCAAGTCGGCTATTTCCTCACTTGTCCCGCCTGCTTCAGTCTCATTAAGCAGGTTCCAATTCGTTTTTGCTTCGACAAGAACCTCATCGGCAGCATCCCAGTCAGTCTTCTTGACACTACCCACTCCAACGGCAAATGCACCATAAGCAGCTCCTCCAACAAATAGGAAGATTACAGATACAATCACTGCCCTCATCCAGACGTCATTTTTGACATCATGCAAACTTCCACTCATGATTTAGCCTCCTTGTTCCATAGGCTATTCATTGATCTAAACGGTGCTTTGAGTATCGATTCCAATTTTGTTTCATGATGGTCAGTTGGCTCATTTGCATCATACTGTGTTGGTTCTACAGCGAATGATGGTGTTGGAGGTGGCGATGTGACCGCCCATTCCAGAGACCATCCGCCCCAAGGGTCCTTTCCTACAGGTTCCCCTTTCTTGACCGAGCGAACGATATTCCAAACCAATAGCAACTGAGATATTCCGAATATTATTGCGAAGGTAGAGATTGCCATATTTAATTCAGCAAATCCAGCATCTGCTGCATAAGTATGTGTCCGTCTTGGCATTCCCATAATACCTACGGCATGCATTGGCCAGAATGCCGCATTGTAGGAACTGAAGGCAATTAGGAAATGCCACAGGCCTAATGTTTCGTTCATTTTGCGTCCCGTAACCTTGGGGAACCAGTAGTATATACCCGAGAATAATGCGAAAATAATACCGCCAATGAATACGTAGTGGAAGTGAGCAACAACGAAGTATCCGTCGTGGAATTGTGTATCCAGGCCAGCAACTGGGAAGAACATTCCAGATAAACCCCCTAATGTGAATGTAATCAGGAATCCTAGAGACCACAATGTGTGGGTTTTGAAAACTAAACTGCCACCCCATAACGTTGCTAGCCAATTGAAGATTTTCACACCTGTAGGAATGGCTACCGCCATAGTAGTAATCATGAACGCAGCACGCCAAGCCGGACTCATACCGCTGGTTAGCATGTGGTGTCCCCATACTACGAATCCAACCACGCCGATACCTACCATTGCATAAACCATCGACCTATATCCGAAAATTGATCTTCTAGCACTTGTCGCTAATACCTCAGAAACAATTCCAAATGCAGGCACTACCACAACATATACCTCGGGGTGACCGAAGAACCAGAACAGGTGTTGGAACAACAAAGAGTCTCCCCCGGCTGTGAAGAATGTAGTACCAACTGTTGAATCAAACAGCAAGAAGAATATGCCGATTATGAATGCGGGTAGGCTGACATAAAGCATGAATACGCTGATTAGAACCGACCAAGTGAATAATGGCATCTTCATCCACCCTACGCCTTTTGCTCGCATAGTGAAGGTCGTCGTTACGAAGTTGACTCCAGATAGAGTAGAGGATGCTCCAAGAAGAGCAATACCGGATATGAAGGCAATTGTACCAGGGTTTGGCCCGCCAGCATGTCCCGTTAAACTGGAATAAGGCGGATACATAACCCAGGTAATATCTGCAGCCTCGCCGCTCCAAACGCCCGTAAATATCAGAGGCGCAGCAGCTACAATGAGCCAGAAACCTAGAGCGTTTATTCTCGGGAAAGCCAAATCCTTAGCACCAATTTGTAATGGAAGAATGTAGTTCATGAAACCAGCAATCATCGGCATTGCTGCTAGGAAAATCATAGTGGTTCCATGCAATGTGAAGAATGAGTTGTACTCGGCCTGTGTTAAGAAATCGTTCTCTGGGAGAGCTAATTGGATACGGAATAGTAAAGCCAGCAAGCCTCCAACAAGGAAGAAGAAGAAACCATACAAGAAATACAGGATACCAACCTGCTTGTGATCTGTTGTGGTTAACCATGGTTTGAGGTATGCCCAGAAGGTCCCAATTGAGAAGTTGTCAGGATTTCGGGTGTAAAATACCCACATGCTTCCAATCAAAATCAATCCAAGCGCCAGTCCTATTACAGTCATTAGAATGGTTAATGCCTCTGCGCTTGGGGCTGCAGGATTAGCGTTGATTCCGATTACTTGAACATCTAGTTGGTTCCACTCGTCCCCACTAGGTTGTCCGTTTCCATTAACCGCATTTCCAAAGATTAGGAAACTCGCAATCGCTGTATCGTCTGCTGGAGCAGTCCACTTGAATTCCCAGGTTCTTCGGTCATTTGTATCCAATGTATGTGTAAGTCCGCCCTCCATTTCCTGAGCCATGTTACCATTTATGTCAGGAATTGATTCAAGGACTCCACCTCCTTTCAAAATAATACTGTAACCGCCATTTTGGTCAGGATTATCCACAGGGACTTTGTCATTAGAAATACTGAGCGTGAAGAGATATTCTTCTGATGCGTTGAAAACATCAGGTAGGCCATCCACCGTAATAACTGTGTTAGAACTCATGCCGCCGTGACATCCACAACCGCCTTCGGTTACGATACCGGTTTGTCTAGCTTCAAAAGATGTGGTTGATGCGAGAGCTATTAGTAAAATTGCGAGGATTGCAATACTTCGACCTTTCATCATCTCAGCTCCTCATGCTCGAAGTAAACGCCAAAATCCTCGTCACAAGTCATGCCTTCTCTCGCTACAACCTCAACCTGTCCATTCATCAGTGAATGCTCCTTACCACAGTATTCTGCGCATCGGATGGGATAAACACCGGGCTCATTTGGTTGTACATACATCCATGTACCGCCGTCAAGTCCTGGAACAGCATCTTCTTTCATTCCCCACTCTTGTAGCCAAAATGCGTGTTGGACACCTTGGTATGTATTGGTCGGATCAAACTCTGATTCTCTGATTGGATTCATGCTGTATATGTTGAATAGAACGTTTTCATCACATGGAATAATTAGGTTACCGCTCATCTTGTAGATGTATGCTTCAGAGCCGTCATCATTGAGGATTTTTTCAGGGATATGTTGCCATCGATGGACGATATTTCCTTCAGCATCCTGAATTTCAACACTGTGCGGAACATCGTCATCGAATAGAATATCCATCGTAGTATTGTTTGCTAAATCTAGGGTTTCTGAAAATTCGGTAACTTTCCAAGTATCATCAATATTGATCTCCTTAATTGACCATTTCACTACAGCCGTTGCGGCGCCTGGCCCAGCATCTATAGTTAAACCGGTAATGTTGTCCCAAGTGACATCATGGCCTGTACCTACATCTTCCCATGTAAATTCATCATGGTAATAGAAGTCCCAATACCATTGAAGCCCGTTAACTTCGACTGTGAAGGCACCTTCCTCCTGTAAATTTTGTACTTCGCCCCAAACTATGTTCATTGAACCAAATGCAAGGAATGTAACCCAAGCGACTAATATCGTTGGTCCAACGAACCATGCAAACTCTAAATCGAAGTTGTGTCGCTCCTTCGGGAACGTACCGACCTTAAGCTCTTCTTTGCCTGCTGGCTCAATTCCGTCACGGTAGCGCAGTATTGCGATTAGCAGCCAAGTAAACGTGAAGAGGCCAACCACAATTGACCAAAAAAGAAATTTATCGTAGAGAATATTGAACACTGTATATTCATCAGGCCAGAACTCCCTAGAGGCTGCCATAATTGGACCTGCCAGTTGGACATATTAATTGATTGCGTATATACGACATTTTATAGGTGAAGATTACTTATTAACTTACTCGCAGGCGTTATATTATGGGCGTTGAATCTTGCATTCAGACAACATTAGATGGAGCCACCCTTCTCGATGTTGAAGTACAGCCGGGTTCCTCTCGTCAAGGTATCGTCGGATTTAATGAATGGAGAAATAAATTACAGATTGCTGTGAAGCCTGAGGCAAAGGCCAGTAAGGCTAATTATGCTGTTTGCAATATACTGAAGAAAATACTTTCAAAAAAAACTGAATTAATCTCGGGTAAGACCAGTAGGTCGAAGAAAATAAAGATCTATGACATATCATCTGATGAGATTCTTGATGTTTTGGGGGTATTATTTGAACCGTGAACAAAGATACTCCCTTGCTAACAGGGCGTTAGAAGAAGGTATTGAAGAAAATGCTGCGGGGAAAGTGATACTTGTTGAAGGTAAACGCGATGAAATAGCTTTACGTAGCCTTGGATTTACAGGCCCTATTGAGAAATTAAACCGTGGCTGGACCGTCGACAGAGTAGTGGTTTACATTGTCGAGAATTATGGAAACTGCATAGTCCTGATGGACTGGGATAGAACAGGCGGACGCCTACAAAAAAGGTTGATGGACTCTCTGGGTGGGATGGATATCAAACCCTCCGATGAATTAAGAAGGGCCCTCTCTAAAGCAATGAAACCAGAAACAATGTGTGTAGAGGATTTACCGTCATTTCTTGGGCAGGACCACTCCTGACTCCTTCACTGTATTGAGAACGACATGTGTATAAGATCGTGTAATCCCTTCAAGAGTGAATACTGTCTTCGTAAGATCATCTAAATCTGCTCTATTTTTTACTCGGGCTAGAACCATTGAATCCCAATCTCCAGTAACATCGTAGACTGCAAAGACCCTAGTATCAGAAGAGATGTGTTCTTGAACATCCATAATTTTCCCTTTCTCTATACACAGGCCTGCCATTACAGTCATTCCCCAACCGACAGAATCGGCATTTAGACTGGGGGAGTATCCTTGGATTACGCCATCAGATTCTAATCTGCGTAATCTGTTTGTGATAGTTCCTTGAGCTACTCCGATTTTTTTTGCAAGTTGTCTGTGTGATAAGCGAGCATCCTCGCACAATGATTCGATAATGGCTCGGTCAACATCGTCCAAAGGCATGAGAGAGTGGAATAGGCTCCTGCTATTCAATCATTCGACCGTGGGTCTGGGAGATTCAAATCAAGCATCCAGTCCCCCAATTCTTCAACATTGACTGCTAATTTAAGCGAAAACTTGCCACTACCACTGACTCTTAACTGACCTTCAACAGTGGTACTTTTTGGAATTGTTTGTTTTTTTATTCGACCATTTGCTCTCCAACCCTCACCCATTTTTAGGTCGCCGACTTCGAGAGAAAACCCTGTTATTATTCTATAATTAACAACATTTTCTTCCTCAGACCAAGACCCTTCAAGACGCGGTAGGCCAATCTCACGTTTTCTCTCTGCCATAACAATAAATCCGATACAAGCGGTCAGAATTACCAACAATATCGCGGGTGTTAGAATCGCTCCTTTGTCGACAGATTGCCAATAGGTAGGCATTTTTTCTCGCTGGATGGAAAGAACTCTATTTTGTTCATCCCCTTCAAATCCTCCTATTAGAACCAATATTACCTCATACTTGTCAGCAAAGCTTGCGTCTCCTAAGTCTATGCCTGCTCCGTCGAGATGCTTTTTGTCAATGGTCTCATTCCAATAGTTTGTCGCGTTACTTGAAAAGTTGAAGGAAGATGACGGGGCCCAGTCTCTAACTAGATTTGGGACCTTTCTACCTTTAGAATCCACAGCATCAGTCTCAATTATGAAAACATGCATCTGTGTTACTTCGTTGAGGGCTTTAGGATTCTTCCATGATGCTGTGATGTTAAGTAATTCAACTTCCGAGGAGCCAATCAGTTGTATTGTCCAATCGATTTGAACCTCATTATATCTCGATTCAGCGCTAATATTAGTGATGTTATCTGGAAATCCGTCAATGGCGACTCTCGGTGTCTTTGCGAAGTTGTGATACATCATACGGGCATTAGCATCATCATCGGGTAAACCTCCTCCTTCCTCTTCAGCACCCGTGCGCCAGTGTAGAAGCGTTATGTCTTGGTTCGTATCCATTCTAGCAAGCTCTTCCACTTGGGCTTCGTCGCCCTCTCCGTGAAACCATTCAACAAGGATTGGCGCTTCAGAACGGTTCTCATATTTTGCTTCAGCATAAATTGAAAGATCGGATATCGCCGAAGTGACGGGTAAAATTAGAATTGTAATTACAAGTAACAACAACCTCATCTATCTTTCACCTCCACATCAAGACCAAGTTTCATTCGCATTACCTCCCTTTCTTTCTCATCTAGCATCAATGATACTCTAGCACCAACCCAAGCAGGCATCTGATGACCACCACATCTCAGAATAAATGAGCCACTCGTAATCTCTGTGACAAATTCTTCGATTAAAGGGGCGTGTCCATTCAACAAAGCAATCATTGTATCCTCATCAATTTCTATTATGCTTTTACTTATTCGATTCCTTAACAGTTCCAAGCTTTCTTGTCGCGGCCTCCAAATTCCCTTATTGTAAGTGAATGTTGGTTGACCGACATGTATCATTCGAAGTGGATGGAAACTCTCCCCAGGCCAGTAATCACCCCGTTTGTTCATTACTCTAGGCTTATACAGTCTTTCCGAAGCCAATTTAGAGCATAGATTAATTCTCTTTCCCCTTTGCCACCAAGAAAATTCATCCCTCGGCAAACCCCACTTTGAACATATTTCTTCTATAGCCTCATCAGGCGCCGGGATAGTTGAGTGATTATCCTTTTTTTGAATTGGCAATATTTCTGCTTCTCTATTCAATTCTCGGTGTAGTATCATTGACCTCGCAATCCCTTGCGGCGTTCTTTGGGCTACGTGTTCAAATAGAGCGATAAAAAAGCCCCCAGTATTATTGTCGTGTTGATGTACCCTAATTGTTTTAGAGAGATCTGGGGGAGTTTTTCCTCTTTGCTGCGGGTTAAGCATTTTTTCTGACAGACCTACAAGTTTTGGAATATCTCCCTCCCACTTTACAACCTCGCCATTTTCATTCAGAATCGGCCAATCATCTCTTCCATTATGGCATATGAGTGAAGGAAATAGCCTCTTATTTTCTATTTGCACCAATTCAAGCCAAGGGCATCTCGCCAAAATTTCACACACCACAGCCTCATTTTCCACAGGGTCGAGTGAACACGTGGAGTAAACCATTCTCCCTCCTGGGCGTAGTAACTGTGCGGCTCGAGTCGATATATCACATTGCAATTTGAAGAGACTACGCCCAACTTTCGGAGTCCATGAACGCCACAATTCCCGATTTTTCCTCGTTGTACCTGTTCCACTACAAGGCGCATCAACAATCACACCATCAACTCCTGGTTCTGGCATTCGTCCAATATGACGGCCGTCATGTTGCATAATCATCATGTTACTAATCCCTAGACGGCCTCGATTGCTAACTAACAAATTGAGTCTTCCAGAGGATGGTTCATTTGCAAGAACTAGTCCATTGGGAATCGCTTCTGCAATTTGAGTGGCTTTAGACCCCGGTGCAGCGCAGGTATCCATTACGAGATTCCCATCTTCCGGTTCAAGCACCACGGGAGGTAACATAGATACTGCTTCCTGTCTCGTGATTCTACCGGTTTCGTGTAATATAGTGACTAATTTTTTCGCTCTTTGCGATGGATAATCTCCTTTTGGAAATGGCATTACCCAGGATTCACTTGATACCATCCAAGGTATTCTCTTTCCACCTATTGATTCTAGCATTTCTCTGGTCCAGTCAATATCATGCCGATTGGGTGTAACTCGGAGCGTGATGGGAAGTGGGGAAGATGCGATTGGTAACCAATCTTCAATATCGATACCTAGGCTTTTGGATAAACCTGACAATGGGGTGCTAGCCAACTCTGCGATTAAATCTGCATCGGCAGGCCGCACCATGCTACGGGGTTGTGCATCTCACTCTTGTTGCTTGTGCAAGTCTAATGGGTCAGGGCTGTCTGGGGGTGTCATGGCAGAAACGATTGCAACCCTTGCTTTCCTCTCTGCTTTAGCGATGCTTATCTCTTCTGTATTTACAAAAGGTAAGTGGCTTCCAGGTATCACGGTTGCCCTGTTGCTGATGGCACTCATCCAATCACCTTTGGAAGGAATTCATCAGCCAGGAGGATGGGCGCTGCTTATTGGGGCATCTCTTTGCTCAGTAGTCCAATACCATATCAAACGCGGTAGAAATCGAAAGTTCTTCAGCGGTTTCGCAGGGGGGATAACTCTTGTACTACTTCTGACAATGTATCCCGAGGAAGGCATTAAAGAAACAGTGAATGAATATTCAGCAACAGATGGTTTAATCGTCATAATCGAATCAGTTATTGTTGGCATATTGTTGGCACAATTACTCTACAATGCTGTTTACTTCGACAAGAAAAACAGTATCAGAGTAATCGCAATTGTCGCTATTTTGTATGTCTTCTCAGATATCATGTTTGTAGATCAGATTTTCATCTTGGTTATTTCGATGTGTTTTGTCGGGCTTCTTCCACTGCTAGAGGACAGAATTACACCAAAATTAGGCACTGGGTCAGGCAGAGCCAAATCTCTTGCAATTTCCACTTTGCTGGGTATAATTCTGGTTTTTTCGATAACCTATGCTTTAGTTTCAGGTGTGAATAGAGTAGGTTCCGGGGATGGAGCCATTGCTGTTTCACTTTGGCTAACAGTTGCAGTTACTGCGATTGGAATGGGTGGAATGTTGTTACCACTGTTTGGTTTTGATGCTCATCCTCGTCCTGAGGCTTGGGGATGGAGGCTGGGACTTTCATTATCTCCTATCTTAATTTCAATTCAAACAGATTTAGCTGGTCATTTGTTGTTGGGAATCACGCTTGCAATATTAATCTCGGTAAGTTCTCCGTTGGTTATTGAAAAAGGCCGGGAAAAAGCCGTGTAACATGTGGGAAGTCCCCCCAACTGTTATGAATGGATAAAATTCCATTGCATTTTGGAGAAGTATTTCTCCAAGGATGGGGATCCTGATGGGAAGGGCATTTAGAGACGGCGTAAGCCAAGATAAGAAAATTAGAATGAGAGTCAAAAGACGTTCGTGGAAACCGCTTGCAGATTTACAGGGCCTGAGTGGTAGAACGAGGTCGATAGGAAGTGAAATGGGGCCGCTTGTAGACGTACCTGCTATGGTAAGAATTGAGAATGAGCAGTGGGTTTTTGAAAGAATAAGCCAAGAAACTCTTACTCACTTAACTCATAGATTGATTATACATGAGGCTGATGGGCCAAGGACTCTAGGAGCGACTCTTGATTTAGAGACCGCAATGCAAATCGCTCAAGGCGTGGCTAGAACGGATGGTTCAGTTGTTTTGATTGAACCATTGAAGTGATTAGAACATATCCATTATCCAGCCAACGACTCCTTCGTTGACTAAATAGATGAACCCTGCAAGTCCAATACAGGCGAGATAGACCTGTCTTGGACTGATTTTCCAAGCATCTTCAGACTCTTCGTCGAAGTACCTAATCAGACCTGCAGCTTGCTGAATGCCACCGCCGTCTTTCTTTGCCATGTTTCGGCGGACAAGAATCCCCTTTATGAACGCGACGCGCGCTGATTATTCTTCTTCAGCTGATAAATCTATGAAAGGGATGTTTCCATCAACTGGCAGAATTTGGCCATCTGGGATGACATCTTCAACCTCGATGGATATCGAGTCTGCCTCAATTCTAGATAGCGCTCTCATGGTGGCTGGAGCATTGTCATCTGCAAGAGCATTTCTTGCAATTTCAATATCTTCACAATCGCCTTTTTCTAGCAAGGTCAATTCTATTAGTTCATTGAGATCGCTTCGTGCCCGGTCAATGTGTGCTTGCCATTTTAGCTGGTTGGTGGCAACGCAGCTTATTTTTGAATTGAATTTTCCAGTTCTAGAAAATTCCCAAGGCTTGTGGGAGAGAGAAGCAACAAGGTCGAATACAATTCGAGTTCTCTCACTAAGAGGGCCTTCGATTTTAATTGTATTAGCGTAGCATTTCGTAAACAAACCAAATCCCCAGTAAGAGTAACTTTCAACAACTATTTTCACGTCGCCCGAACGACAATTAAATTTCCACGACTGTTCATCAAATCCTGGTTTTTTTTCCATGACAGGAGTGCTGGCTCCTTGAACAACTTTTAGCAGTGTTTGTGCTACATCGCCCAAGTATACAGTAGAAATATTCGCTGGGTGGGCTTTAGGACGAAGATAACCCTCACCATCACAGCCATGTGACGGACTTGCGACTCTTACCTGTGCATATAATGTCGAAGAAACCGCCTCCAACATTTCTTCCATGGTGTGTGCACGTACACACTTGAACTTAATTTTCCCGCTAAAAAGAGAAGGTTTCATGAGGGGGTTATGTATCAATCGATTCGGTGAAGTTATGTCCGCTAAGCCAAAAAAAGACCCGCTCGCAAATCTAATGGCAATACCAGGTGTTGGTAAATCAACAGCACAGAAACTTAGTGATGCTGGAATAAAATCCGCAGCCGGAATAAACAAAGCAGGTGCTAAAGGACTTGCAAAGGCCGGTTTAGGTGCGGTTGTTTCAAAGAAACTTCTAGCAGCAGTAGCCAAAAAATCAGCAACAAAAGCGGCTACTAAAGCTAAGTCAACAGCAAAAAAGGCGGCCTCAAAGACAAAGGCTGCAGCAAGTAAAGCAAAATCTACGGCAAAAAAGGCGGCCTCAAAGACAAAGGCTGCAGCATCGAAAGCCGCAGCAGCAGGTCAAAAAGTGGCAGAGAAAACCGTTAGCAAAACCGGCAATCACAAGGTCAAGGCCGAGAAGTCCAAGGATGGAAGGAAAGGTAAGACTCTGAAAGTCCCCCGTTCGGTCAAAGATATGTCTTGGTTCAAGAAAAAGTGATTACAGGTACCGTTACATTGTAAGACCCTCAATTCAAAGGGTAGTACATGCCAAGGCGCAAGTATGGTAAATTGCGTAAGGTCGTGGAGTTGCCTCCTAAAGGTAATTGCTCGCGCTGCCGTAGTGGCAAATACTGTCCTATTGAAGGGCACGAGGGCAACAAAGTTGTGAGCAATAGAGATTGGTCTGGGCCTCCAAAGATAGAGAAACGCAAAAAGGCTCGCTCATGATTCATTATTCTCAATTTCAATCGATGTAGCTCGCCTGTATATTTCTCGTAACGTTTGGTCGCTAATTTCCAAATAAACCCGTGTTGTTGCTATACTGGCATGGCCGAGCAGCCTTTGAATACTGACTAAGTCAGCTCCTCTTTCAAGTAGACCCGTTGCGAAATTGTGTCTAAGCACGTGCGGAGTCAACCGACCACGAGGAATATGAGCCTGGTCTGCTAGCTTATCCATCAATCGCTGGACGCTTCTAGATTGTAATGCATTACCATTTTTTGTAACTAATAAGTGCTCACCGATTGGATTTCTCAATTCTCTTAAAGGCAACCATGATTGTATACTCTGTACCGTGGACTTAGTGAATAGAACAAGTCTATCTTTTCCTCCTTTACCATCAATAACCATTGCCGAGTGGTCGTCAAGATCGATATTTGATAATTCCAAATCACACAGTTCACTAACACGCAAGCCAGTATCTAGAATCATTGTTACAACAAGATTAGCGAGAGGATCTTCACTAAAGGCTGCAGCCTCCTTTACAAGAGACAATTCTCTACTCGAAAGGGTTCGGGGCAATTTTTTGCCGCTTTTTGGGCGCACAAGGTGTTCTGGCCATTTCTGCCCTAACCAATTGATTAGGTGGTTTGCAGCAGCGAGTCGTGCTTTTACTGTAGATGGTGATTTGTCAATCATCGAATTGACCCAGATATCTAATCTTCCGTTAAATGGTTCTATTCTTTCTAGTAATTGCTCGACACTCATCGAATCTCTTTCGAATTCAGTGATGATATCTTCTCCTGGAAGAGGTGTTTCAATTAAATGGCGAAGTCCAATCATGTATGACTTTTGGGTGTTAACAGATTTCCCCTCTGCCTGTAATTGGGTAGTGTAGGTGTGGAGCCAAGGTAAATGGCCTCTGTGAATTAGACGCGGCGGCAGCTCTGGCCCTTCTCCGTACAGCCGTTGCTGTACTGCTTTCTGCCTTGCATTATATGGCCCTGTTCTCATCGGCGTCACCGCCTAATCCGCCGAGGCGGACGTGCATCCCCTGTCCCGAAGGACAATATGCAATCAGGGCACCATAATATGAAGCCTTCGCGCGATTTCCCTCTATTCATGTATCGACGGATTTGAAATAGGTTTATCCAAATAACGATAATGGTCAAAAAATAAACTGTTTGTATACGTTTATTTTGCAGGGATTATAATTCTTCCAGAATCACCATTATCGTTATTTGTGCCGTATACATTTCCTTCATACATGAATCCTATATCTGGTTCATAGAATGTGTAATCCATAGTCCACGTTTGCGTTCTGTCTAGTGTTACGTATTTCATTTGGCTGTCAAAATCGCTAATTTCAAGTATGAATCCACCCGAACTTTCGAACCTAACATCGCCACCCCAGTCATAGAAATTTTCGTTACTAGAATCAATGAACATAATGTCCCAATCTCCCGATTCACAGGAGAAGGAAACCCCTTCTGAGTCTTGAGTTTCGTGTGCGTAAACTCTCTCCAAGTCCAAATCTATGGTTCCAGAATCTCCGTAGCTATTGTCTCCTCCGTAAACAGTATCTCCAATTATGAAGCCGATATCGTATTCATAGAATGTATAAGTCATCTTCCATGATAGAGATTCATCTAAAATGACGTATTTTTTATCGCTGGAGAAGGATTTCAGAACCTCCTTATTACCATCAGAGTCAACGAATTCAACCTCTCCATTCCATGAACTAAATGCATTGTTGCTCATATCAAAAAATTCGATGTGCCAGAATGACGGACATTCAGAGAATCGAATCGATGCATTATCTTCATCAAATAAACATCCGGCAAATGATCCCATCATTATAGCAAGGCAGAAAGTCGCAACAATCTTTTTCATGTCTTTCACTGGTACGATTATAGCATCTGGATATATAAATAAAATCCCGGATTCAGGCATTTTTATCAAACAGTCCTAGTATTAATTTGGCTAGGATTACTTTTCACTGAATCGTACGAATTCATTCAATATCAGCAGCCCGATGAATCCCCCAAGGATAAAGAAAATTGGGGGAACAAGGGTACGAATGAGTGGATCGCTTTCCTTAACATAGGAATCAGCCATAATCACTGCTATAATCGATGTTATGAATGGTATAGAGTGGTAATACCAAGCCAGTGACGAGGCAAAATTCTCTTCCGGTGGCTTTCTGCCTCCCGCCTGTTTGACAGCCTCCTCGCTAAGTGCTTGTGAGCATTTAGGACAGATATCCCATGACTCATCGATTCCTATACCGCACGCAGGACAATAGGCCATTATCCAGAACCCTTGAAAAATTGTATATTTACCTTAGTTTATCCTAAGCATATCTGAATAAAAATACGCTTTAACAGTACTACATTTTTATTGAACTAATACCTGTTGTACAGTGATACATCACAATCTACAACATTAATTATCGTCTCCTTATCGAGCCTAACATGGTCAATTTTGAGTTGAGCGAAGACCAAGAAATGCTTGCCGAACTTGCTAGAAATTTCGCAGACGATGAACTAATACCAAATGCGGAGAAATGGGACCGAATGGGCTTATTTCCAGAAGAAGCAATAAGAAACGCTCGTGAATTAGGCTTACTCAACTGTACAATACCAGAAGAGTATGGCGGCATGGGGCTTAGCTTTCTCGATGAAGTGATTATCAATGAGGAGCTGGGGAGGGGAGATCCTGGCTTCGCTACCATTACTGGTGTTACAATGCTTGCCTGCCACCCAATCATTTATGCAGGAACGGAGGAGCAAAAAGTCGAATTCTTAGGAAGGGTGTGTGAAGGTGAAATTTCAGCATACTGCGTCACAGAGCCTGGAGCTGGCTCCGATGTCAAGGCAATATCTACTACGGCAACTTTGCATGGAGATCATTACGTACTGAACGGAAGAAAAATGTGGATTGGGGGGGCAGGTCACGCTAATTGGTTTTACGTTCTAGCCAAAACAAATGATAGTGACTCACATGATTCGCTCAGTGGGTTCATTGTTGAAGCAGACTCAAATGGTTTAGAGGTTGGTAAGAAAGAGGAGAAAATGGGTCAAAGATCTTCAGATACTAGGTCGGTGACCTTCAATGATGTCAAAGTTCCAAAAGAAAACCTTGTTGGTGGAATAGAAGGAAATGGCTGGCTCCAAGCAATGGTCGCATTTGACCGCTCAAGACCTATGTTGGCAGCACATGCGTTAGGCAATGCAAGGGGGGCGATGGAAGAAGCATGGAATTATTCTAACGAAAGGAGAACCTTTGGTAAAACAATTTTCGAACACCAGTCAATTTCATTTATGCTGGCAGACATGAGTACTAAGATAGAGGGTGCAAGACTCCTAACTCACAAAGCAGCGCTTAAGTTGGACAAAGGAGAGAGGGCGACCCTAGAATCTGCTCATGCAAAGCGTTATGCAGCAGATATTGGAATGGAGGTTACAACAGACTCTGTTCAGATATTTGGCGGGTATGGATATTCCGAGGAGTTCCCTGCTGCTAGAAGAATGAGAGGCGCAAAAATTTACCAAATATTTGGAGGAACAAGCCAAATTCAACGCCTTATAATTGGTAGAGAATTGAATAAACAATTCTTGGATTGATTTACCTGCATATTCGCATACTGAAATCACTCTTCTTCAAGAACATCCTCTATGAGTTTGTCAGTGTCAAAGCCTTTGAATTCTCTCGTGACTCCCTGTTTAGTATTGTAGTACACCAAGTATGTGGTCCCAATCGCTAGCAATATTATGACAATTATAATCCAAATATTCGATGATGTGTTATCCTCTGAATCAGAATCCTTAACTTCTGCATCTTGGTTTGGTTGGTCTCCATCATCATCTGAATCAGAAATTTCAGAGTCAACATCTTGATTTGTTTGTTCACCGACGTAACTCCATGTATAGGTTCTCAAAGTTGACCATGGTGAATTCCCAACCCGGTGAAACTCCTCGGTGATTTTGTTTCCGTTGTCATCGTAAGTCATATTCCAATACATTGTCCAATTATTTGGTTCATCATACTGTTCTTTTGAAATGAGTTTGCCTTCTTCATCATAAGAGTAATTTGTTGTTATTTCTACAACAGTAGAACCGTAGTAGTTTGTAGTTGTTTGAGTAGTTATATGATTTTCAGAGGAGTATGTGTACTCCACGATATTACTTAGTTCACCATTCACTGATGTATCAACTTGCATAACATTTCCATTTTCATCATAACTTGTAGCAATTTCATTTGATGAATCACCAGTAGTACTGTTTGCAAGAATCTCTCTACCATGGCTGTCATAAGTGTATACGGTATTCCATTCAACATTGACCGAGTAATTACCATCGTAATAAGACAATTCAACCCAATTGCTGTTCACTAAAACGCCATTATTGTATCCATACGCTTCTTGCCACAAGTAGACTATTTCTCCGGCATAGTACATGTATTCAGAAGTGTTTGAGATCGTCCCATCTACATTATAAGATATGAAATCATGATTCTTATCCTCATTACTTTCATCGGTTCTCTCAATCAATCTACACTCAGAATCATATGTAAGATTTGACACAACATAGTGCATGGCTGCCATCTCCTCATCATCAGTAATCCATTCATAGGTTTCCTTCACAATAACCCAACAACTCTCAGATTCTGATTGGTTCTCTTCAGCAGCGTAACCATTGGTTAAACAAAGAGCGAGAATTAGAGTTGCAACCAACAATGTAATCCTTTGCATGAATCGATATCAGCGATACTACTGTTATAATTTTAGCCTGTAAGAAGTTGAAAACAGGTGTATTACGTAAAGAAAGAATTGGTTTAGAAGATATAAATTTATTCCGCGTTATCAGAGACCGAGAATGAATAAAGTGAGTGAATATCTCCATTTATTTCTACCTCACCAGTCTTTTCAGTAAATTGTGACTTTTGTAGTGCTCTGCGAATAATATGTGCTTTTACATCGCGACCAGCTTCTTGTAAAGCCTCCACAATTTCCCGAATAGTTGCAGGGCCATTGTCTCGCAGCCACCCAACAATCCAATCAGCTTGGATGCGGTTCTGGCGCCGCTCTTCAGTCCAACGCCTCTGCATAGCCATGTGGTTTTGGCAATGGTTTTCAGATGTTGGCATATTTTGATTCAAGGCGATATTTGTTCAAAATCCGGAATTTGATTTATATGTCATACAGCGATAGGAGGGCTTGAGCAAGATGACAAACATACTTACCCTGATTTATTTTAAATTGGCTGAATTAATTTCAACCGTTGTACCCTCAGCTGACGGGATGCTAAACCAATTTAGTATGCAAGTACTGAATATATCAAATACCAGCGACCCATGGTTTTTGATTAATTTTATATTTGAAACACTGTTATATCTGTTAGTTATTTTGATTTTAGTTCCTTTGAACTTCGCGTATAGATTATTTATGGGATTGATTGGTCAACCAGTACCAGTTCCCTGGTTCTGAAACACCGATTAAGCATTTGTGTCTTGTTCGTCACTTTCAGTGCTCGAAACCGGTGGCAAATCCAAAATTTTGCGCTTTATGTTGACTCTTAATTGCTCCAAGTCGCCATAACAAATCAACGAATCACGGAATCGTAATTGAATATCTGGGTCTGGGTTCCAGATTAAATCTCCAGCACGGGATAGAGCGAAAACGGGTATGTCACCTTTGAATATGTCACTGATTGGAGATCCGATGAGGTGAGGATGATTTTGTAGGTGAACAGAAAGCACACCCTGACCCGGTATTGTCTTTAGCAATTGGTCCACATTTACTTCGCTAAAATCAGATTCAGCAATCACGTAATCGATGATTGATCCAGCGACATTCACTCCACTTGCTTTCTCTATTCCTTCTAATCCTGGAGAGGAATTGACTTCCAAGACCAGCGGCCCATCGTTTCCTTCGAGTAGGTCTACACCTGCTACATTTAGTCCTAAAACTCTGGCCGCCCGACACGCTACTTCGGAATATTCATCAGAAATATCGACTTTTTCTACAGTGCCGTTAAGGTGGTAGTTGGAGCGGAATTCCCTACCCCTTGCTCTTCTTCGCATACAAGCAACGACCTTTCCGCCCACGACCAGTGCACGTATGTCTTTACCATGGCTTTCTGCAATGTATTCCTGAATTAGTACTGCTTTTCCAGTTACCAACAATCCTTGAACAAGGTTACCTGTCTCGTGTAGAGTATGTCTTAGGAAAACCCCTTGACCTTGAGTCCCTTGTGTCACTTTTACTACAACCGGTAATCCACCAACGGCATCAATCGCCCGCTCTATGTCTTTCATATCACGAACATAAGCGGTTCGCGGCGTGGGTATTCTATTTCTTGCCAAGATTTGTGAAGAGTGTAATTTATCCCTACTCTGAAGAATTCCTTGACTGGTGTTTGCAGTCCAAACATCTAGTTGCTCAAGATGCCTCAAAACAGCAACGCCGTGCTTAGTTATTGAATGACCGATACGAGGGATAACTGCATCATAATCAAATTTCTGACCCTGATGTAAAATTCCGATATCCTGCTCGGCGACGAAGAGAGAAAATTGCATTGGATTTATCACTGCAACATCGATATCACGGGCTCTTGCTTCCTCAACTAGACGTCTGGTGCTGTACAATCGCGGACCACGCGATAATACTGCAAGTCTTGTTGTCATGTCTCGAATCTGTACCCTTTTCCTTTTTCATTGCTTTGATTTATTCCAATCGTTTAGTTCAAGTTCTAATCGTTGATGGCATTGTCATGTCGGATGATACTCAGGACGATCCTGCAACTGGTGAGTCAGCAGAGGAATCACACACAGAGATGACGATTGAAGAGCGCCAAAACGCTCTAAAAAAAGCCCGATGGAATGTCTTCCTGTACCTCGGTTTAGCTGCAATCATGTTCGGTTTTGCACTATACCCTTTCATGTCGACCTCAATGGAAGTTGATGAGGGAGTAGGTTCTACTGACAAGACCATAACGGTTTGGGGATTACCATTCGCAGGAGAAGATTTTACCGATATTCCTGTGGAGGTCGACGTCGTAGTACAATCTTTACCAACAGACGTTGGAAATATTGAGATATTTATGATAGAAAATTCAGACGGTTGTGAGTCTACCGATGGATCGATTGGTGAGGCAAGAAATTCTTTGCGCAACGGCGAGGCAGAACATCCCAATCAATATCATATAATCGAAAATCCAGTAGAATCTGAAACGTATTATGTTGAGATGAGTGTTGATCCAGGGATATATTGTGTTCAAGTTGTAGTTGACAGCACAGGTAATGGTTTCAGCGGCATTAACGTCAATGCCGAAGTATCTCTGTACCCAACACAGCTACCATTAGCAATCTTCGCTGTATTATCCCTACTAATGTCCGCCTTTGCATTCGTGGGGGCACAAAAGCACGGTAGGTACGTTAAGGAATTGGTTGAACCTAAATCTGAACCAAGTCTTGAGGACTCAGTTCTCGCTCAAACATCCTCCCAAAGAATAGCAGCAGGGCCGTCAGGACCGCCAGCACCAGGTCCAATCGGGCCACCCAAAGGACCAACAGGCCCTCCAGCACCCGGACCTGTAGGACCGCCTTCTCATGTGAGCGAGACCATCACGACAGAAGTTGTAAGCGATAGCCAAGTTATCCAGTCAGCAGAAGTCCAAGCCGTTGCGGAAGACGTGTACGAAGATCAAGGAAGTGGATGGTTTTTCCGTAAATTCCCTGATGGAACCTATGACCAAAAGGTGTATGTAATCAAGGATGGATTATACGTTCCGTATGAAGACCCAAACGCTTGATTTAGGCAAATTAGCCCCACAAGTATACCCACCATTGAAAGAGGGTGAAGTCCCCGTTGGTATCGATGAGTGGGTCGGAATCTTACGTTTCTTCTTCTCACACAGTGGTCGAATTGAAGGCTATGTGTAAAGAGAATGGTCTTCCTACCAATGGTAAGAAAGCAGATTTACTCGCTAGATTAAATCGGTATTTCACCGACGATTCAGAACCAGAGATAGAGGAAATGATCTCCCTAGAAGAAGAGGAATCTATCTCTCTGGAAATTGAGGAGGCAGTTTTCCCAGAGGAGTCAACTTCGGTTCCTCTACCCACGTACGCTGATGATGATATCTTAGAGGCAGAGGTGCTTGAGGCAGAATTCATCGAAGACGACAAAATTCCTTCTAAAGAAAAGAATCATCAATCAGCAACCCTGTTTGACCAAATAAAAAATCCCAAAGTGGCCGCTATTTTGCTCACGATATTGGTAGCCTCAGGCGGTTGGTATTGGTATGTCAGCAATCAGTTAGAACCGTTTACTGCAGACGACCTTCGTTATGGAGATTTTATGGAATACACGCTCCTTGATGGAGAATTGGAAGTGACAGGGGAGTATGTGGAATTAATTCGAGATAATGTAGATGTAGACCAATTAAACAAATCATGCAGACTTTTGATGACATTCTCAGGTATTGGAACAACATCGATTACTGATGGTAGCCAAAGTGAACTAGATTTTGAGGCGGATGATTCACTAAAGGGGGTTGTAAGAGCCAAAGGAGCATACGGTCTAGACTGGCTTACAGTCGAAAAGGTACAGACTAGAAATTTCGATAAAATAGCCTTGAAAAGCTATAATCCAAAAATCTTGAAACCCGAAGAATGTCAGTCAGGGTCATCAATTTACTCCGTTGGGGGTAACCTAGAATTCAATACTAAATCATGGACAGAAATTTCAGAACGAGACGTCATTGCAACAGAGGCAAATTGGAAATTAACTCTGGGCGAAGACTACAACCAAGGCACGACAATGTCCAATGGTCTTGGGGGAATATTGGGCCTACTTGAGGACGCTGCACCAGGGGTTGCAGTCGTCATTTCACCCGTTGAGCTAAGAGAGATGATGGGAACCAAACTCATCGATGAGGGAGCAAACGGCACGCACCTTGGTTGGGAATGGAATGTAGTCGGTGCAGATGAGGTAGACGGAGAGCAGATGTGGAAGGTATCGATGGAAAACGGGCAAATTCGCGATAATTGCTTTGGTCACGCAAGAATAACGATGTGGGTAACTGAGGACTCGCCGTGGGCTGTAAGACAGAATGTGGATGTATACATTTCAGGAGATGAGGGCGACAAATCTTCATGCGGTACTATTTCTGAGAGACTAGCAGATGTCGTACTCCCGGACGGCAAAATCAGTCTCAGCCTAGAGATGTCCATGAATTCTCTAACAAGAGGAGATAAGTTGCTCGATTTGGGTAGAAGTTACTCCTCAGTCCCAAATGCTGGCGCATACGTTCCAACCAGTGAGGAATTAGTCGACTGGGGAGAGTATGATATGCACATGCCTGACAATAGTAGTCTGCGCTCAGAAACTCTGGAAGATGCCGTTCAATGTTTGACATCAGGGCATGTCTCAGAGGCTGTAGCGGCTAATGCGGCTCTAAATGATGATGGCTATATCTGGAGAGCTCGGGATGACAGGGGGCAGCAAGGGGTCACTGTATGGAATCTCTCATGGGTAAGTTCAGATCCTAATTCAGGATGGGTAGAACTGGAAGTCACAGGAGATGCTTCTAACACTAATTGTACATACCTTGCTCACGGAGGTAACGATGAAACCGTTTCCCATAGTCGAAATGACATTCCACCAGTATTGTCGATAAAAATGATGGAAGAGGATTTGACCGATCAATCAAGATATCCTGTGTTGAGCGGACCTGATGGTTTGTTCACATCCTCTGGTGATTATCACCCCGAAACACGAATTGGAATGCTTGTGGTTACTCCTGATAGCGATCTAACCGATTGGTTGAATGTGCTCGATTCTGGAGACGCAGGTGCTACAACGATTGACATTACTCGTACATGGACTTCTGAATTTGACGATCTTAATTGGGAAAATACTCTATCTTTGGCCATGGATGCACGCACAGGACAAGTAGTTGGTTGGAATTTAGCCCAATCTCCGATATGAGGTGTAGATTGTGAGCGGTAGAGGTTTAGAAGACCTAATCGAACAGAACGAAACCGATCTTGGCTTCTTGTCTGCTTATGGTGGTGGAGAAACTCCTGAGGAGTTACATCAGTTGATTTCCCAACTCATTACAGGTGACATGGAGATTTCAATTGTGGATGAGGGTGTTCAATTCATCCTCAAGAACCCTCAACTCCCGCTGGTAAAATCGGATCTAAACCGTAGAGGTTTTCTGAATGGTAAATTGGACGTTGAAGGCGTAGAGGTGGTAATCACCGACTTTGGGCCTGAACAGCGCCGGTTTATCGAGCGCTTGGCTGAGTTTATTCAGAACGAGTAGCAGCTGCAAAAAGGAATGCACTAGCCGTCAAGGCGGCACTCACAGCCGGTAGGAACGAATCATCCTCATCGGTTTGACCTTCTTTACATCCATCTCCGCCCCATTCTCCGTCATTAAACCAGCAATCAGACCAGGTTTTGTAGAATCCTTTAGAGGGAAACGTTTCGGTTGTATTGTTGTCATCTGAATATGTGGCTTTTATCCTCCAATTGACGTAAGAGTGGTCTTCTACTGTCGTCACTGCAGAAGTGAAAGTTTTACCATCATTTGAGAAAGTCTCTGCGACAGTAGGTGGCAAGCAAACACCGTCATTATTACACATCTGTGTGGTCAGTTCAAACGTCGTGTTGTTACTAATTGCATCGTCGCTTAGTGTAAGAGTTATTTCCCAATCCTCCAAATCAGTCGTTGTTTCTGTGTGGTCAATCTCAATGAAAATGGTATCTTCAACAACCGGTTCGACGTTGACTCCGCCCTCGCCAGCGGCCGATGCAGTGCCGATTAGGGTAATAGCAATCAAAATTACGAAAGCGGTTTTCAATCTCAAAGTTCCATCTCCCATAACTCGTCGCCTACCCAATGAACGTTTTTTAGCCCCTTTCCTTTTAATTCTTTGACTAAACTGTTCCCATCCTTGAGCGCCCAACCAATAGCCAACGGTCTCTTGTGCTGCTGGTCTCTTACCCATACCAAATCACCTACTTTAATTTCCAAATCGGCGTTGTGTATTCCAGCGACCATACAATCTGCACCTTTCATCAAGAAGGGTATCGCTCCATGATCGACCTCGACATATCTGCTTTCACAAGGGTGTGAGAGAAAGCCTCGCAATGTTAAGAACACAACTCTTTCGTTTTCAGGACTCATCAATTCTACTGCTAAAGGCACTCTATCTACAAGCACCATCTTCCATGGCCCGTAGTCTGCCATCTCAAGGAAGGCACCATCTACTGCGAGATCAATCTCTAGGACTTCTTCGAGGTCTTTGAGGAGCGGCGCTATATGTTTGCGACGCACTGGCCTTCGCTTCTTTATTTGCCAATCTCTCGCCATATCCCGCCGTATGGATTCACAGGTTTGACCCTTCGGTTTGATGAGCCTAGTCCTCTTGGGATTACTATGGACGTATGGTGTGCCATCCGAACCTATCCCAAACACGCAACGGAATTAGGCAACCCTATTCCTATTGAGCCAGTGTTTTTCTTGAAACCATCATCAAGCGTTGTCGATTTTGGAGTGATTGATTCGTGTGGTGGAGACGTACATCATGAAATCGAATTGGTTCTAAAAATAGGTCCTGATATGGAACCCACTCACATGGCTCTTGGGCTTGATTTGACCAAAAGGAACATCCAAGACCGTCTCAAAGAGAAAAGTTTGCCTTGGGCTGAAGCTAAAGCATTCACAGATAGCGCTGTTCTTGGAGACTGGGTTGAGTACAATCCCGAGGCTGAATATTCACTCAATGTAAATGGAAACGAAGTTCAGACAGGATCACTTGAACAGATGAGTTGGACCCCAAACCAATTAATTGCTAAACTAGCACATTGGGCTCCAATTCGTGAGGGCGATATTCTGTTTACTGGAACGCCTTCTGGTGTCGGCCAATTGAATTCAGGAGATGTTTTAACAGCCTCGCTGTATATCGATGGAGAACACATACACTCGCATTCAGCAAAATGTGTATGAGGCATACCATTCAAATATGAACGGCTGGTCGGCAGGGCGCTGGAGACAATTAACATGGCACAGTGGCACGGAATATCTCGTCGCAAGTCAACAGGTGGTCGTCGCGTACCCGCACGCGGGAAGCGAAGCACTGAAATTTCATCTGAGAAGCAATTTGCTTTGATAGGTGAACCAAGAAGGAAAATCTACCGTAAAACCGGTGGAAATACTCTCGTCAGAGTTCTATCAGAAAACCGTTGCACTGTAAATGGAAAGGACGGTAAATCTACAATCGCAACTATAACCAATGTTGTTCAAAATGATGCGAACCCAAACTACACTCGAAGAAACATCCTAACAAAAGGGGCAATCGTTGATACCAACAAAGGACAGGTCAAGATAACCTCACGCCCAGGACATGATGGTGTCCTAAATGGCGTAGTTCTGTGAGTGGATTCAAAACCAACCACCTGATGAGGGGTTGACATGGATCACAATCCTGACCGAATAGCAGTCTGGCCAGGCTACTTTGATGCTAAGACTAGCAGGAGAAGTGGAAGGAGGGTTCCAAGAGACTCCAGTGTGCTTAAGCCAGACCTAGAAGGTCTATTCATCGCATCTCGCGCTCTTGGCCTAAGAAAAATCAAGCGCGAAGAGAGAGTTTCACATCCCAATCGACCTCATGCGAAGGAAGGTAGACTTTGGGTATCAAAGAAAGGGGCAAAGGAATCTATCGGAGCTGGTAGCAAAGAGGAAATCATGCAACTTATCGGTGGTCAGTGGCGTCAGATGCAAAAAGATCAGCGCAATGATGAGAAAGAGGCACAAAAGCGAGGGCCTAGAATCGGCGATAAGCGTGCCCGCTCTCAAAGAAAAGGCGCTAACAGAGCTCGTGCTGCGCAAGCCCGAGCGCAGAAATCACAGAAACGCAAGCGGCGCAGGTGATTATCTCATTAACCAGTCTTCTACCAATTTGGGCAAGATTTCCCCGGCCTTTCCAAGGTGTATCTCATCAAAATCCGAGCCATTTATTGGCATTTCGTAGTTTACTAATATAGTATGTGCACCAACAGATTTTGCAACATTTACCATTCCAGCAGCAGGATACACGTGCCCAGAACTACCAACCACGATGAAAAAATCACAAGATTCTACAGATTCATAGATTTCTTCCATTTCCATCGGCATTTCCCCAAACCAGACTATGTCAGGGCGCATACGATGCGCATTTACACAGCAGTTACAATATGCATAATCATCATTCAAATCATCGTCTGCCATTCTGTGCTCTGTTTGTTCAGTTTTTTCACATCTTAGAGTTTGCAACCTTCCGTGCATGTGTATAACTAAACTACTTCCTCCTCTTTCATGAAGGTCATCGACATTTTGAGTAACGAGTGTGAAATTATCTAGTTCTGATTCTAGTTTGGCGATAGCCACGTGAGCAGAATTAGGCTCAACCTCATTCATCTGTCGTCTTCTGGCTTGATAGAATTTCCAAACTAATTCGGGGTCAGCTTGCCATGCCTGTGGAGTTGCAACATCTTCAATGCGGTGATTCTCCCACAACCCATCGTTATCTCTGAAGGTTTTGACACCAGATTCAGCGCTAACCCCAGCACCGGTCAAAACTACAACATTCTTACCACGCATGATGTATGTAACGACGAAAGGGGGTTCAAAAACTATACAATTTTGAATACTTGTCATTCGGGATTTAAATCAGATAGAATCTAAGGCTCATGGTATGCACTGAGTACTATACTTTAACCAACAAGTATTTACTAAATTTAGCACAGGGACAATCATGAATAGGCTGCTAACTATGCTCTTGTGTTTGCTTGTTTTTTCTTGTTCTCTGGCTGGTTGCCTTGATGATAACACGGATGAAAATGACTCCGAAGAGGACACTACAGTCCCTGAAACGACCCCAGAAGAGCCAGTGAATGGTACAGGTGGAAATTCAGGAGGAGGAATCGGTGACAGCGATAATACCGGTGGATCGGAAGATGATGATGGCGACGCCGTAGTGAATGAAACAGGCGACAACACTGGATCTGGAGGCGGCTCAAATTCGGGCGGAGGTAGTGGAACCACTCCTTCAGAGCCAACCAATCAAACCGATGATGAGGGTAGTAGTGATGACGGTACTGGTGGTAACACCGGTGATACTGGAGATGGCGAATCTTCCGATGGAGGTGGAGATACAACCGGTGATAACACTCAATCAGGAACTACTGCCTGTGGCTCCGGTGATGGTACTTACAGCGCGACCATGGTCGCCTTCGATACTTCAGCAAACCCCGATTTTACAAACATAGGTGGCATAGAGATTGATTGTTCATCGAATTTGATA
>Ga0160423_10000456_pt1 | contig 33310 bp, 28 predicted proteins | sample CRUFie14St8metaG_FD_108191 | JGI IMG/M metagenome (GOLD analysis project Ga0160423, IMG submission 108191) | Marine microbial communities from the Costa Rica Dome - CRUD Field 142mm St8 metaG | ecosystem: Environmental > Aquatic > Marine > Oceanic > Photic zone | place: Costa Rica: the Eastern...
AGCGGGCTCAAACATTGATTGGCTCCGAGACGACCTCAAGATCATTTCTTCAAGCTCCGAGAGTCACGATGTTGCATCGTCATGCTCGTCGACCGATGGCGTCATGTTTGTTCCTGCACCGCTCGGATTGGGAACGCCCCATTGGGATTATGGAGCACGAAGCACGTTTGTTGGGATCACCCGTGGCACCACCCGAGCTCACATGGTTAGAGCAGTCGTCGAAGGAATTGCGCATCGTGGAGCAGATCTCGTTGAAGCGGTTCGAGCCGACGCTGTCGCCAACGTCGATGTTGCCAGAGTTGATGGCGGCATGAGCCAAAATCCCTTCTTTGTTCAGGCTCTCGCAAACCTCACCGGACTCACGGTCGAAGTGTCGCCGCACACCGAAGGCACCACCGTTGGAGCGGGTCGGTTGGCTCTCGTTGGAACACATGAAATGTCGACCGTTGTCGACACTGCAGAAATGTGGAACCCTCAGGTCATCGTGCACCCCGACGACTCGTTTGATCGCGCCGACGCTCGTTCGCAATGGGAGCAGGCGTCATCTCGATCACGAGGATGGATTCCAGAGCTTTCGAGCCTCGACTTCTAAATCGACGTCACCCCGATCGCCTCGCGTTAAGGGCTGCCGTTTGTCATCAACAGACTTATTCAGGCGACGACTCGCCCCCTGAATCCGCCACTTCAGCGATCGCAACCTCAGGGGTCTCAGTTTCTGGTGTCTCCGTCGCATTGTTCTTCCGACGAAGCAAAAATACGGCAACCCCGGCGACCAGCACTAGAGCGATGATCACGATCACCACGGTGGAACTACTTGAACTCTCTGCCGAGGACTCGACTTCGGGTGCCGTCGCCGAAGCTGTCGACTGCACGAAGAGAACACTTTCTTCCGGTGGTTCGAGCAGATTGATTTCCCATGAAACGGTGTCGCCAGAGAGTTCTCCGTTGTGTTCTGTAACCGCTCCAGGAAGTGTCACCGCCAACGCATATCTAATCTCAACGCCCATCAGAGCGAGCACTGCTGGGTCCATCTCTTCGTCATCACCGAGGTCAGATGTGAGGCTCTCCATATTGAACTCGAAGCGCCAGCCGTCACCGACTTGGGTGAGGATGAGATCTTCAGCACTGTCCTCATCAATCTCAGCGGCGCCTGCTTCCCAAGACCCAGTGATGATCTGGCGACACACGAGGCCATCATTTACGACCTCGACCTCGGCATCACTGCCCGCGAGTTCGTTGCCACCTGCATCACTCAGCATGTCATTGCAGATCGCTTCCGTATCGATCTCTTCGCCCTCTTCAGCAACCAGCAATGTCACCGTCACGAGGTCAACGTCGAGCGCGATCTCATAGGTGCCTGAGCCATCGTCATTGACGTTGAATTCCATTGAAATCTCATAACAACCCGCAACGAGAAATGGCACCATCAAAGCCGCTAATGATCTGAGAATTTTCATGCCTGCAACGTACCAGACCACTCCCTTTGAAGCGGCTGACTTTCTCAGCCACGCATCCACATCGGCTTCAAAACTCTTAGGTAGGCCGACGATGTGGGTTTCGTGCTCACAGTCCCTGAGACGAACCTCCATATTGGCAGGTGCGGGCAACAACGAAATAAAGCCTTCGGAGGCACGCAGAGATAGACTCTGTAAGGAACTTTCTTCTGGAACTTTCCGCTGTGACCACAAAGTTTAGAAAGGTAGCCCCGTGACGAGTACCCGGGACGACTCCCCACAACTCAACGAGCCTGACTTCCGACGCAAGTTGCTTGCAGGAGGTTCAGCAGCGCTGGCAATGACGATGATCGGCGGACGCTCCGCCTCTGCGGCCGGCCTCTCGTCAACAGAGCTCGATCTTCTCAAGTTTGCTCAGCGAATCGAACTCTCTCTTCACGACCTCTACGACGAAGCTCTACAGGTCGACAAGGGCTCGGCTGCATGGACGATCATGGCCGACAGTCACGAATCGTTTGCCCAAGCCATCGCAGGATTTGCCGGCCTCAGTGCCAATGAGCGCAATGAAGAGGTCTTCGGGTCGTACCGGGCGGCAATGCGAGGCACTGACCGTGCTATGACGGCGTATGAACTTGAGTCGATTGCGGCACTCACCCATATCGAGTTGCTCGGCAAATTGTCAGACGCCGGCTCTGCTGAAGTCATTGCGTCAATCGCCTCAGCAGAATCACGCCACTGTGTTGTACTTGCTGATGTACTCGGTAGTGGAAGTGACGTAGCAATGACATTGACGAACTCGGCGCAGCCGATAGAAGCGTGAGAGGTACTGAGATGACTACTCCAACTTCTCCAAAGAGCAACAATTTCGATCGCCGGACCTTGATTCGTCGTGGCGGCCTCACCCTTGGCCTTGGTGCATTTCTCTCAGCGTGCGCTGCCGATTTTGGTGGCGATTCGGCTCCCGGACGCGTGGGTCTGGCTCAGAGTAAAACCGAGCTTCCAGAAGGTGTCGTCAATGATGTTGTGTACTTGCGGACAATGCAATCACTTGAACACTCCCTAGTCGAACTGCTGTCAGCGCTTATTGCTTCCGGTTATTTCTCCGCAGCTCAGCAAACTTACGTCGAACGTTTCGTGAGCGATCATGTTGCCGCTTCGGGCGTGCTCGGCGATCACATTGTTGCAGCGGGGGGCGAGCCCTACGCATGTGAGAACGAATGGGTGCGGAACCGTTTCGTCAACCCAGTGATTGCGGCAGTCGATTCTTCAGACGACAGTCGCCGTGACGCCCGCAATGTGGCGCACGCCTTCGAGACGATGCTCGCTCACTCGTATCAGCATCTTGTCGGCCTTGCTGAAACCCCGGCACATCGCCAAGGGCTGATGAGTCTTGGAGCGTCGGCCTCTCGCCGTTCGGCGCTACTTGCGACGCAGATCAGTTCTGCGAAATACGGCTACTTTGGGCCAGGTATCAGCTCCGACGCGGCGGAGACGACTGAGGAGGGGTTCCCGATCGGATATGCGGTTCCTGCAACCTTTGGGCAAGTTGGACAGATTCTTCTAGTTGCCGGCGACGTCGATGATGAGGGCACTCGCTACTCAACTCTTCTCCAAACTCCAGCAGAGAACACCTTCGTGTACGAATACATGTCCTGCTGAGCCTTTGGGCGAACGCTTTAAGAAACACCGGTAGCCAACTGTGGTTGAAGGTAATTCTTCAACAATTCGATACCGACGCGGTCGTCGATCAACAGTCGTAGACTCAATGCTGACGGGGAGTTGAACGGGTGGCCGCGGTTCAGCAACGACTGGGTCGAGGAAAGTCGGGACTTCACAGGGCAGGATGCTGGCGAGAGCCAGGTTGGGGCGACCTAACGGATAGTGCAACAGAGAATAGACCGCCGATGGGTCGGGCAACCGACCACAGGCAAGGCTGAAACGGTGCGGTAAGAGCGCACCAGCACACAGAGCAATCTGTGTGGCTTGGCAAACCCCTTCCGGAGCAAGGCCAAGCAGGGAGTGAGCGGCCCGCTCAACACTCCCGGGTAGGCCGCGTAGATGGATGGTCACCGGCGCTTCGGCGTCACAGGATCCCGCTTATAGGTCAACTCCCCGTCGCCACCTCGTCATCTCATCGGTCGCATGATTCTTGCTACGGTCAAGGCCATGCAGAAATACCGCATCTCTATTACCTATTGCGTTCCTTGAGACTATTCAGACCGCGCCGTGAGCGCGGCCCACGATCTCATCCACAACTATCAACATCTCATCGCTGAACTCACGCTGATCACAGGTTCGGCTGGAGTCTTCGACGTCATCGTCAACGACGAGATGCTGTACTCCAAAGCAGATACCGGCCGACATGCCGAACCAGGTGAGGTGCTCTCGCTTTTCACCGCTCATCTCCCCGACGACACCCCTCGTTACGAACGCGGGTAACGCTTACGGGGTTTCGTTGAACGTGACAAGAACCGGCAGTGTGCCCGAGACGTCAATTCGACATATTGCGGCTTGATCGAGACGCGATCGGTGCGACACCGAAGGGTCGGCCCCGAGCGCCCAGGCGGACGCTGACTTCATCGGGGACACGTGCGACACCACGATGATGTCGGTCGAACTTGCTTCTTCGATGAGCGCTTCACACGCTGCGTGCACTCGTTGATGAAGAACTGCGAAACTCTCACCGCCTTCAGGAGTGAACTCAGGGTCGGTGCGCCACGAATTCCAAACATCAACCGGCACATCTCCAAGTGGCAGCCCGTCATAGATGCCGTAGTCGATTTCGATCCAACGGTCATCAACGTCAACCGACCAACCTCCGAAGTGCTGGGCAATTCGCAATGCTGTTTGTTGAGCCCGTTGTAGGGGGCTTGAAATGATCCGTGACACCTCGGGGTGAGATGCCAGGTAGGAGCCGACCGTGTCGGCTTGCTGCTCGCCTACCTCGTCAAGTGTTGCGTCGACGCGTCCTTGTAAACAGCGAGATCTATTGAGTTCGGTTCTGCCGTGGCGCACCAAGATAATCATTGAAAGGTCAGCTTTCCGTCTCGACTCCACGATCGCAGCTGTTGCCACGATTGCAGTTGGTTTCTCTTAATAATCCAGACCGTTAACCCGACGCCGGCGATCTCGAGCACAAGAGGCGTGATACCGCGAGTCGTTATGGCCGCATCAGACCCGCTGAGGTCAATACCTCCGAACGGCCACCAAAACACGTCGTTTGTTGCCCATGACGCTCCAAACACGGAGTGCAGCAAGAATCCGATGGGCAGCCCTAAGAGGAATCGCCGACTTAGGCGTCGACCGATAGTGATCGCCATCACTCCGATGAGCGAAGCTACTGCGATCGTGATCGAGTTGAGTGCCGATAGCCACCCTCCCGTGATGTCACCAATAACAGGGACAGTCGAACCGACAATCAACATTCGGTAGTCGAAATGGGGGTCGGAGAAGACGTAGTGAATGACGAGCACTGCGGTGGCGGCGTACCAGAACAGCATCAGCGCACGAGCAATCTGCCGCATTGTGGGCAGTCGGGGATGACGTCTGCAGGTGAGCGTCGGACATCGTCAACTTCAGCCGGGGAAAGGTCGAGGTGGCATCCTTCGCACTGGCTGCCGGTGAGCATCGCCGCGGCGACACCTAGCTTGGCACGCACATGTACGTATCGGCCGATGATCGCCTGGGGAAGTGCAGAGACAATCTGCTCTCTGTGTGAACCGATTTCAACGAGTCCGGCGTCAATAGCTGCCTCCACCTCAGCTAAGGCCGTCGTCGCAGTAGATGCCTGCTCTCGCAAATCGGCCTCCTTCGCCTGCAATGCCGACAACTCGTCTTCAGCCGACGACTGTTCGTCCATCTTGATGAGCGCTTCTTCGTCGAGAGTTGATCGTTCCTCGTCAAGGACCGCTATCTCGAGCTGCAGGGCTTCAGCTTCACGCGGTGCGATGACCGTCTTGAGTTGCTCGCGCAGTCGTGAACGTTTTGCGTCAACCTCACCAGACTGCTGTTCTGCGCGGGCAATTGCATCTTCGCTAGTCGTGATGAACGCTGTGAGTTCGGTGCAGCGCTTCTCCCATGCGATGACAGCCTCCGCCACAGATTTCAATGTCTCTCTTTCGGCAAGATTGGCTTTCCGGTGTTGCGCTTGATCTGCTGCAGTGTCGAGACCCTGCAATTGAAGAAGTAGCTGTCCAACGTTGTTTGAAGCATCGGAAGCAGATTCGGCGTCACTCACATGGAACAACATACGCGTCCGCAGGTACCGATGGCATCTCGGCGTACGGATCGATCACTCCCGGGGCAATTGTTGTTCCTGTGGGAACCTCTTCAAGTATCGGAACAGGCTCTATTGGCTCAGAATCCAGTATCTCTTGGGGTGCATCAGGAGTGGTTGTCGTAGTCGTTGGTGTCTCGAAACCAACAATGATTGATGGGCATTCGGTACCCGGCAAATACAGTCGTTCAGCAGGACCCCGAAGTGGTGGTGGCGCTGGCCAATCGGTGACGGTGATGGCAGAGTGAGCAGATTGCATGTAGGTCCCCCAGATTCGAGCAGGGAAGGTTCCGCCTCGAACGAGCGGCACGCCTGCCTCGACGAACTCCGGGATGTTCACCATTGAGGTGTACCGGTCGGGATCTCGCACCATGACTGCGGTTGAAAGGTGGGTTGATGCCCCAACAAACCATGCGGCGTAGTTGTTCTGCTGAGTGCCAGTCTTGCCGGCCGCCGGAATGAGTTGTGCAAATTCTGCGAGTTCCCGGCGAGCCGTACCAGTGGTGAGAGTAGCTTTCATCGTGTCGATGGTGGTGAGTGCAGCCCCGCTCTCAAGCACTCGTTCGGGATCGCTTTGATGGGTGTAAAGACGTCGACCCTCAGAGTCATCAACTTTCTCGATGAAGTACGGCTCGTGGTGAACACCCTCATTCGCAATTGACTGCATTCCTGAGGCCATATCGAGGGTGCTCATCTCGTTTGCTCCAGTTGCAAAACTCGCGTACGGCCTCAAAGGTTCTCTCACACTCTCGGGTAGATCTGGACGCAAGAAGTCAGACGCAGCCATTCGGTAGGTCGTGTCAACAACTCGATCGAGACCCACAATTTGCGACAACCGAGCAAACGCGCAATTTATCGAACGGTAGGTGTGCTCGGCGAGAGTCGCAATGCCACCGCTCACACCATCTGTAATGATGAACTCAGGTTCAAGGTTGTCTCCAGGGTTGGGAAGCACACACGGGCGCGTTCCATCAATGACGTCATTGGGTTGGGCTCCAGCCTGAATAGCCGCAGCAAGAATAAAAATTTTGATGCTTGAGCCTGTCTGACTCGGCGCAAGTGCAAGGTTGACCTCATTCTGTTTCGGTACGAAACCTCGTCCTCCAACGAGTGCGCGCACCGCTCCTGTTTCATTTTCAATGGAGGTCAATGCAGCGTCAAAGCCTTCGGTGGTGTCAGGTAACTCGTTTCGCGCGGTTTCTGCGGCAGCTTGAAGGTCGGGGTCAAGAGTTGTGTAGATACGAAGACCCCCGCGGTACAAAGCCGTATAGCGCTCTTCGTACGTGTCACCGAGAATGTCCGAGCCATTAAGGAGCAGATCCCGGACTGTTTCTGAAAAGTAAGTTCGTTCGACATCTCGTGTTGGAATTTGGTTCACACGTTCTGGAATAACAAATGTTTCAGACACTTCGATGGCTTCGTCTTCGGTGAGCAACTCATCTTCAACGAGTCGATCGACTACCTGAGCAAAGCGCGCACGGCTTCGTTCAGGGCGATTGATCGGGTCGTAGCTGGTAGGGGCTCGCACAAGTCCAGCAAGGAAGGCTGATTCCGGGAAAGTGAGTTCGTGGACAAATTTCCCGAAATACGTTTCGGCAGCAGCTGCAATTCCGTAGGAGTTATTTCCAAAGAACACCGTGTTCAGGTAGCGCTCCATGATTTCTTCTTTCGAGCGTTCTTTCTCAAGCCGTACTGCGTAAGTCAGTTGCAGCAGTTTGTAACGACCGTTGCGCTCAAACCCAGCCATGAAGTCGTTCTTGACTACTTGCATGGTGATCGTTGAAGCCCCTTGGCGAGGAGCATCCGACGCGAAATTCGACAGCAGTGCTCGAATGAACGACCGCGCGTTAACGCCGTGATGCACCCAAAATTCGTTGTCTTCGACAGCTACGAATGCCTGAATGACGTGCTCTGGAATGTCGCCAAATGAGACGGGCTGTATGTTTTCGAGTTCATAAACCGCAATTTCGTTTCCTACGGCGTCGTAGACATAGCTGCGTTGCGAAAGCGGAATAAAGTCGGGCAGCGCCACCGGCTCTTCAGAATGCGCATTCGCAATTCGCCATAGCCGCGGAGCGATGCCGATGCTGACTGCAGTTATCAGCAGCGCGCCCGAGACGATGATGACGCCAAGTCGCACCACCCATCCAGATCTTTCCACCCCATTGAGCGTAATGACCTGCCCCTACGGTGTGCCGTCATGGGTTCCCAAACAACGGTCGGGCGGTAATCAATGGCGGTGAAGCCAAAAGTTTCTCTGATCGCACTGGGGTTCGAGATGTTGGTCGGGCGACAGCGTTCTATGTGCGCATCGGATGGACCGCCGCCAGTGAGCAAGGAGAGGTTGCATTTTTCGAACTCAAGGGCTTGGTTCTTGGGCTGTTCGGATGGGATGATCTCGCAGATGACGAAGGTTTGTCAGCGTCTGATGGCTCAGGTTTTTAGGGGCAGAGCCTGGCCCACAACGAGCCAACTCCTGAAGATGTCGACCGGGTCTTCCAGAAATTCAGTGAGGCAGGAGCAACTGTTGTGAAGCAGCCAGGACTAACTCCGTGGGGAGGCTATTCAGACTATGTGGCTGACCTCGACGGACACTTGTGGGAAATTGTTCTTAACCCGTCCTCTGATTGGATGTGACGGGGTCTGGATTGCCGAGTTGCAAGCAACTGAGCGAATTCGCACATTTTGTCTGCGAGGAGATAGACAACACGTATGACGATGCCTCAACGTCCTTTTCGGTTCGGTGTTCAAGTTCGTAATGGTGACGATGCTGCATCATGGGTCACGAATGCTCGCCGATACGAGGAACTCGGCTATGCAGTCGTAACGATGCCAGATCACTTTGATGAGCAGCTCGCACCGATTCCTGCTCTGCAAGCCGTTGCTGATGCAACGTCAACTATTCGTGTCGGAGCACTAGTTTTCGATAACGACTATAAGCATCCAGTCGTGCTCGCAAAAGAGTTAGCGACCATCGATGTGCTTTCCGGTGGGCGTCTCGATATCGGCCTTGGCGCCGGATGGATGGCAACTGATTATGAACGATCTGGGATTCCGTACGATCGACCAGGAGTGCGCATCGATCGTTTCCTTGAAGGTCTTGACATCATTCGTGGCGCAATGAGCGATAGCGCGTTTTCTTACGAAGGTGCGCATTACTCCATTTCAGACTACGACGGCTTCCCAAAGCCGATCCAGAGCCCCTGTCCTCCGGTCCTCATTGGTGGAGGAGGTCCGCGCATGCTAAAGATCGCGGCGCAACAGGCAGACATTGTCGGTATTAACGCAACCTTGACCTCGGGCGCGGTTGACCAGTCGACGTTCGACTCGATGACGGCTGAGGCGACTGATGAAAAAGTCGACGTTGTGCGCGCTGCCGCAGGTGACCGTCTCGATCACATTGAGATGAATATTCGAGCATTCCTTGTGTCGGTGACCGATGATGTCGATGCTGCACTGGAGGGCATCGCAGCATTCACCGGATCGCCAACTTCGGTGATCTCGGAGTCACCCTTCGCTCTCGTTGGTCCACCATCAAAGCTTGCTGAAGAGCTCATTGCCCGCCGTGAACGGTGGGGATTCAGCTATGTCATCGTTGGACCTGATGAAGCCGAAGCGTTCGCTCCGGTGGTTGCAGCACTTTCGGGAAGCTGAGAAGAGACGATTTCACCGATGCATCTACGAAACGTCCGCGCCTCTCTTTGCCCATGAGCCACTCGTCGCATTCTCCTAATACGGTGATTGCTGTTGCAATTGCTGCTGCGGTATCGGTCGCTCTACCGGGGTTTTTGGTCGGTGGTCTATCGGTCCAGATCAGAGGTGAGTTCGGCGTCGCCGAGGGCCGCTACGGCTGGGCAATGAGCACGTATTTCCTTGCGGCAACTGCAGGTTCGATCGTGCTCGGTCGGCTCGCCCAGGTCATCGGACCACGCCGTCAACTCACGCTTGCCCTTCTCGGTGCGGCTGTCGTTGACCTTTGCATTGCGCTGTTTGCAAACGAGTTCGGATACCTCATCGCGTTTCTTGCGATCGCAGGGCTCTGCAACGCTGCCGCCCAGACGGCTGTCAACCTTGGGCTCACTCAAGCCGGACTTCCTCGGTTAGGTCTTGCACTTGCGGTCAAACAATCAGGCATGCCTGCAGCTTCCATGCTGAGTGGGGTTGCCGTCCCGGCGATCGCGCTGACACTCGGATGGCGTTGGGCGTTCGTCGTAGCTGCGACGGTTGCCCTCATTGCACTTGTTGGGGTTCGGAAGACTATTTCGAGTTCAGCGCCGCAGCTCACCACCCAGAAGGCTCCATCTCAGTCACCGTTGAACGCCCTGGTCATTGCCGGTGTGGCCGCCATGTTTTTGTCGTTTGGTGCCGGAGCTCTCAATGCGTGGGTGGTTGAGTCTGGTGTTGACGCTGGTCTCGGAAAAGGGGCTGCCGGCCTCATGCTGTCGATTGGGGCTGCACTCGGCATTGCCATTCGTGTTGGCTGGGGGATGCAACTTGACCGGATGTCGTGGCACCCGTTTGTGATTGCTGGTGCCATGGTGTTCGGTGGCGCTATCGGAGCGATCGGTCTCACGAGCCGGAGCGCGCCGATTCACATCATCGCAACACTGATTGCGTTCTCTGGGGGCTGGATCTGGCCGGTCTTTTTGAACTTTGGAGTTGTTCGAGCGAACGAGGGGAACGCTGCTTCGGCAACGGGCGTTACTCAAACCGGCGTGTATCTCGGTGTCTTTATTGCACCGCTCACAGCGGGAGCAATTATCGAACGCTCCGGCTATTCGATGATGTGGACGATAACTGCCATCACAATGGCAGTTGGCGGCCTCCTCATGCTTCGCGTCTCGAAGCGTTTCTGAACTCGCTGAGACGCGTCAGTTGAAGCGCTGTTCTTTTTGAGTGACAACGATGCCGTGCTCTGACACGTGATACCGCTGGCGATCGAGTTCATGGTCGAAGCCAATCCGTTCATTTGGTGGAATCACAGCGTTTTTGTCAACGATGCACTTGTTGAATTGGGCACCATCACCCACACGCGAAAGAGTCCGCCCGAAAGGGCGGACTCTCACTCGATCTTTCGGGTTACCCCGAAGACACGTTTCTGGATCGGTCAGACAGCTTTGACGTCGACGGCCTCAGGACCTTTACGTCCTTCGCCCACCTCGAACTCAACCTCTTGACCATCAACCAAGGTACGACGACCTGAGCCGATGATGTTTGAGAAGTGAACGAACAGGTCTTCCTGGCCGTCGCGGCTGATAAACCCGAAGCCCTTCTGGTCATTGAAGAACTTAACGGTGCCTTTTGGCATATCGGGGTACTCACTTTCGTAGGTCTTGGTTCATTGGCGACCAAGATGCTTGTGAGGCTAACCCACTGAATCTCACACGACACCTCCTGCTCAGAACTGTCTGAATCGAGAACTATCGTCGTTAAGTGCGAGGATCTGCAGATGAGCGACCCCATTCTTCTCGACCAACCAAAACCGGGAGTTTCGCGAATTACGTTGAACCGCCCCAACGACATGAACACGTTGACTGTCGGTCTTGTCGATGCTCTCCACGATGCGCTTTCAACCCTTCACGCCGATCATGACTGCAGGGTTGTCGTCCTGACTGGAGCAGGTCGAGCGTTCTGCGCCGGCCTTGACCTCAATGGTTATGGAACCATTCCTGGCACCGAATCATTTGGAGCACCGCAACAGGGAATGGCAGTGCAACAACACATTGCCGAGGTTGTTCACAAGATGCGATCGATCCGTCAGCCGATTATCGCTGCAATCAACGGGGCAGCTGCCGGTGGCGGCTTTGCGTGGGCGTGCGCAAGCGATATCCGTTACTGCAGCGACAATGCGAAATTTGGCACAGCTTTTATCCGCCTTGGAATTTCTGGTTGCGATATTGGTGTTAGTTGGACCCTCCCTCGCCTCATCGGTGTCTCGAGGGCGTGGGAGCTCATCTACACGGGAAGAGTTATCGATGCAGCCGAGGCTGAACGTCTCGGAATCGTAAGCCGATCGGTGCCATCTGAGGACTTGATGGATACTGCGCTCGGTGTCGCAGAGGAGATTGCAGCCAATAGCCCCTTCGGTGTGTGGATGACGAAAGAGGTGCTGTGGTCAAACCTTGAAACACCCTCTATGCGTGCGGGGATCGACATCGAGAATCGCAATCAAATCTTGGCTGCCCAAACCGAGGATTCGAAAGCCGCAATGAAAGGCTTTCTCTCAGGCAACATTCCCGACTGGGAAAACCGCTAACCCGAACTTTTGGTATACGCCCTTCCTTCACCCTTTTCAATTGTGATGTCTCGACTGCAAGTTGTGGTTTAGGACTGCGTTCGTCACATTCAATATGGCGACCGACAGTGGTTGCGCTCTTCGAACCACGCTTCTCATTACAAGTAAGCCCCTTGTTGTTTTGTGACGATCCGACCCATCCGATTTGGATTGGAAGCACCAAACTCACAAATTTTTGACTTGAAGAGATGAGTGATCATGTTGGTATTCAGGACAAATTCCCTCTAGGACCGAAAATTTAACCTGATAAGTTGGCGTAATTTTCTAAAACCTGACTATTATGATCATGTTTATTCATTTTCGTTCGAGGAGCGTCCTATGTCCACCGTTACCCCAGAGGCATCAACACCCGAATCTCGACAAGGCAACAAAATGATGCCGCCCGCTCAAAAAGCCGCCGTGGCGACCAGTGGGATCCTCGCTCTCGCGTTCCTAATCTTCGCTGGGTCAAATCAGGATTCTGCAACTGCGGTCAAGGCCATTCTCGGACTGTTGCTTGGCGTGACTTTGTTCCATTCGCGGTTCGGGTTCACCTCAGCATGGCGGCAGTTGATTTCTGTTGGCCAAGGACGAGCCCTCCAAGCCCACATGCTGATGCTGGCAGTTGCGGTTGTTGGTTTTTCCATTGTCATTTCGAATGGCGATGGTTTCTTTGACAGTCAGCCAGCCGGCTACGTGGCACCGATCACTCTTGGCTTGCTGATTGGGTCGTTCTTGTTCGGACTTGGAATGCAACTTGGTGGCTCCTGCGCATCAGGGACCCTTTACGCGACTGGCTCCGGTCACATCGGAGTTCTTGTCACTTTGATTGGATTTGTGGCGGGCTCTGGCGTCGGTGTTGCGCACAGCGGTTTCTGGTCGTCGGCGGGCGATGGGTTCGTGAAATTAGCCGATCCGTTTAGTTTCACTGCCGACATCGGAGTGGTGGGCGGAACCATCGTGCTTGTGGCAATCCTCGCTGCAGTGGCGCTTGGCGTAGAGCAGGTGATTCGCCGACGTCGGCCTCCACAAATTGAGCCCTCTCCAGTGGCGACTGGCGCAGCACGTTTCTTACGGGGCTCCTGGCCGTTGTGGGTCGGTGCAATTGCACTCGGTTTTTTGAACGTCGTCGTGCTAGCCGTTTCAGGTCGGCCATGGGGAGTGACTTCCGCCTTCCGCCTCTGGGCCTCAAAAATCCTTGACGGAGCGGGAGTGGATGTGTCCACCTGGTCGTATTGGGATGGCCGTGCCGGGCTGGACTCTCAACTCTTTACTGATACAACAACTGTGTTGAACATCGGAATCATCATTGGGGCTCTTGGTGCCTCAGCTGCGGCAGGATCTTTTGCCCTCGTCCGCAGGGTGCCCCGCCAGCACATCGCTGCGGGTTTAATTGGTGGAGCGCTGATGGGCTACGGCGCCGCCTTTGCGTTTGGGTGCAATATCGGCGCATACTTCTCAGGAATTGCATCGGCAAGCTTGCACGGGTGGGTCTGGGCACTGTTCGCACTCATTGGAACTTGGGTTGGACTAAAGGCACGGCCGTTGTTCGGTCTTTCGGTTCCGAAGCCTGAAGACTCTGTTTGCTGAAGAGGCGATAGCCCTGAGCCCTTTCCGCCAAACTTTGATCAAGCGCCGTGGGCTAGGGTCATCTACGACCTAGGTCATCGGAGAGATCAATTTCGGGGGGCATGATGATCACATCGCTTGGCGATATCGTTGAACAGCACGCGGAAACGTTTCCAGACAAAGCCGCAATTATTCAAGAAGGCATGACCTGGACATACCGAGATTTGCGGGAACTTTCCCGGCGTGCGGCGCAGGGCTTGCTTGATGCGGGAGTCGGGGAACAGGAGCGTGTCGCTTTTCTGGACAGAAGCTCCCGAGAGTATTTTCCTTTTCTCTTCGGAGCAGGCATGGTGAATGCAGTTACCGTCGCTGTTAACTGGAGGCTTGCTGCACCCGAGATGGAGTACATCTTGAATAATGCGGGCGCAAAGGTCCTGCTCATTGGAGAGGAATTCCTCGGTCATCTCGCCCAGATGGATCTCCCATTGATGACGACCGTGATTGTTCTCGGCGACCCTGGAAATAGCGGGTACCCGACGTGGGATGATTGGGTCAACTCGTTTGAGCCGGAATTTCCTGGTATCGATGCCGCTCCGGAAGACACCTGCTATCAGCTCTACACCTCGGGCACCACCGGACTTCCGAAAGGTGTTGAAATTTCGAATCGTAACTTGTTTGGAATGATCCCTAACTCTGGCGACGAGTGGTCATTCGATAGCGATTCGGTGAACCTTGTATCGATGCCGCTCTTCCACATCGCCGGCAGTGGGTGGGGCGTTTGTGCGTTCTTCTTCGGTGGAACCAATGTCATTCTTCGAGATGTGGATCCTGCTGAAATTCTGCGACTGATTGATACCGAACGCATTACCAATATCTTGCTGGTGCCTGCTGTTCTCCAGTTTGTTCAGGCGGTGCCCGGCGCAGAGAACACTGATTTCTCATCGGTGCGCTCAGTCGTCTACGGGGCGTCTCCAATTAGCGAAGAAGTACTCGTTGGCGCAATGAACCTCATGGGTTGTGACTTCGTTCAGACTTACGGCCTCACAGAAACCACCGGCGGAATTACCACTCTCCCCGCCTCAGACCACGATCCAGGTGGACCCAATGCCCATCTTTTGCGCTCTGCTGGAAGGGCATGGGGCGACGTCGAAATCCGAATTGTTGATGACGAAACGTTGGCTGATCTGCCGGACGGAGAAGTCGGAGAAATTTGGATCCAAAGCCGACAGAACATGGAGGGCTATTGGGCAAACCCTGAAGCGACCTCGCTCGTCTTCCCTGAGGGCAAAGACGAGCATGGCATCGGCTGGTTTCGAAGCGGGGATGCCGGGTATCTCCTTGATGGCTACCTTTACATCCACGACCGGGTGAAAGACATGGTGATTTCGGGGGGTGAAAACATCTACCCAGCAGAAGTAGAAAATGCGTTGATGAGTCACCCCGACATTGACGACGTAGCAGTGATCGGTGTGCCGAGTGAAAAGTGGGGCGAAACCGTGAAGGCGATCGTGGTTGTCCGCGCTGGGTCAGACCCCACCGAGGCCGAGATAATCAACTATGCGAGAACACGCATCGCGCACTACAAGTGTCCCACCTCGGTAGACCGCATTGACGTCCTACCGCGGAACCCTTCCGGCAAGATTTTGAAGACTGAGCTTCGTGTTCCGTATTGGGGCGACAAAACCCGAGCGGTGAACTAGCGGTAGTTTTCGGCGAGTTCAGTTTCGTCGCTTCCTGCAATGCGGGTGTGCCATATGCGTCGAGGATTCGACAGATCAAACTCGGTTGCGCGGTGCATCAGGCGCCGGTTGTCCCACACAACAACATCGCCAACTTCCCATTGGTGATAGTGCACACGATCCTCGGTGCACGCCGCTTCGTTAACACGGTCGACAAGCGCAACCGACTCGTCTTCTGGAAGGCCGCTCACCTCGTGGGCGTGACGGCCAACGAGCAAATTCTCCACGCCGGTTTCAGGATGCACCTTCACCATCGGACGCACTGGCACTGGCTTGTCGTGATAGCCGTACATTGCGTAGCTGCCGTCGTCGTTGGGTGTCGGTAGGTTTCCCGAGCGCCCTTGTGAGTAAAAGAGCGAATGCTTCGCAGTGAGACCTCTCAGCAAGGTTCTTGTGTCGTCGTCGAGGTCAGCAAATGCTGCACGCATATCAGCGAACCCGGTTGGCGCCTTATCGGGCGGAACCACCTCGGCTGACACGACCGCGCCGAACGCTTGCACTGGCATGTACGTCGAATCGTGATGCCAGCCCTCATTGCCTCGAATCGACTTGACGGTGTCATGACCTTGGTCGCTTAGAACCTCGCCGTTGTCATCGATATTCGTTATCGCTGCTGCTGGGAACTCAAGTGGGCCGAACATTGCTGCAAATGCGTTTTGTTCGTCGAGCGAAATATGTTGACCTGGAAATACGAGGAACCCGTATTCAAGGAGAGCCTCTCTAATTGATGCGAACGTCACCGGACTGAGCGAACCTAGCGCAACATCGTGAACGTGAGCCCCGAAGCACACGTCGAGTTCTTCGATACGAAGTGTTTCCCCCATGAGCAAAACATAGCCGCCCGCACCGGTGCTTTCGGACGCTGGAGGGCACCGGCACTCCTCAGCGGATGGTGACGAGTTAGAGAATGTCGGCAGCCAACATGTCGGCATTATCGAGCGCAATGCCGATGCGGGTGCGGAATAAATCCATATCAACACCCTCGGTACTTTTCTTTCCTGCCCGGTAGCGGGCGTACACACCGTGAACAATGCAGGCGGTCTTGAACCAGTTGAAGGCCCGGTAGTACGGCATAAGAGAGAGATCTGCACCGGTCGCTGCGGCGTAGCGCTCCATCAATTCTTGTCTACTCGGAAATCCTTCGATCACCGTCGGAGCGTCAACACCATCAGCGATGTTGTCGCCCGGCTCGGTCCACGCATTGATCGAGTATGCAATGTCGGCAAGAGGGTCTCCCAAGGTTGCTATTTCCCAGTCGAGCACCGCAGACAATGAGCCATCGCTCAAAAACAGGCAGTTGTGTGGGCCAAAGTCACCGTGAACAACTCGCCCTTCACCCTGTTCCGGAATTTTTGCGGAGAGCAACTCGTGAAGACTGTGCGTTCGGGCATCGTCGTAGTCAGCATCACCAACTGATGCCGTCCACGATCCGTACCAAGTTTTTAACTGCCGGGCGACGTACCCGTCAGGGCGGCCGAGGTCACCGAGTCCGACATCTTCGGGAGCGATTGAGTGCAAAGCCGCAAGAGTGTCGACAAAGGATTCACCGGCTCGCTTCCTCGCAGGCACATCAAGCAGCGCAGAAACTTCTTCGCCGGTGTACAACGCATTGCCGTCGACTTTACCCATGACGTAAAAATGGGCATCGCACAACGAACGGTCATCTTGATATGACACAGGTTCCGCAACGGGTACAGAAGTGGGCCAAAGCCCGTCGATGATGCGATATTCACGCCACATGTCGTGCGCTTTCGGGAGCAGCTCGCCCTGTGGGGGTCGTCGAATCACAAATTCATTACCTTCTACGTCAACGATGAGGTAGGTGAGGTTCGAATGACCGCCCTCCAGTCGGGTCCATGTAAACGGACCGCTTGTGCCGCTGACCGATGGCAACCATGCATCGATAGTTGCAACGTCGAATCCGGCAACCCCGTTATCCCCTGCTTCCATCACATGAGCGTGCCACGCGGCAGATGCTCGTAACGACCCCTAGGGTGTAGGAAGTGGACGGATTTCAAATTCAGGTAGGTGGTCGCACTCGGGCACTGGGGTGCCTAATTGCGGCGCTCCCGTTTCTCGCAATCTTTGGCATTGGGTTCGTTCTGTGGTTGTTCGCTCGAATGATTGGCGATGCAATTCTGCCGTCCGGGTCATCAGGTTTTTCTGAAGCTTTCGTTGGCATCGTGGTGATTTGGCTGCTGTTGAAGTTGAGGAGGAAAGTGAGGGCTCGCCGATTTGCAACCGCACGTCAGAATGACAACCGACCGGCTCCTCCGGGCGTCATCGACATCTAATTACGATCAGCAGCAAACTACGATTTGATCTATGGCGAAACGAAGTTGGGTCACTGTCATCATTTTTTGGTCGTTTGAAGACCGGGAGCGATTTGAGGCGATGGCCACCGAAATGGCCGCTGCAAGCCGTGCCGAACCCGGCACCCTCATGTACGACTGGTACGTGAACGAGGATGGTACGTCGGGCGTGTTGTTCGAACAATACGCATCGCAGAAGGCGTTAGGCGACCATGTCGCCGGTCCCGTCTTCACCGAGATTGCGCCCCGCTACCGTGGCGTTGCTCGAGCGCAGAAGGTCGAGATGTTTGGCGCAGACGGCATGGAGCGCGCTGATGTGCTCAAGGCAACTACCACATGGTGGGGTGAGCCTGTCGCCGCCGTAACCGACTGACGACGAGGTGGTGGCGAGGCGATTCTTCGCGTCCGAGTAGTCGACCTCGAACGACATACCATCGTCTCATGGCAGCACCACTTGACGACCTGACGTTTTATGACGACATCGAGGGTTACTGTTCGACGCTCAGTGTGGCCGCAGGGTCCTCGATCGGCGTTCACGTTTCAACGAAATCGTCAGAATTCACGCTCACCGTGGAGCGTTGGGGGGCAACACGTGAAGTGGTGTGGTCTTCTTCGAGCCCCATCGCCGGTGCCTATCACCCGGCTCCTGACGATTCCGACAGCCAGGGTTGCAACTGGCCCGTCAGTCTTGAGATTCCAACGACCGAGGATTGGAAAAGTGGCTTCCACCTCATCACGCTGACGGCTCTCGGTGCGCCAGAGGGCAAAAACATCGCCCACGCCGGCGTCGTCGTTCGCTCAACGCAACCTGCAGCGCGCGCCCTTTTCGTACTTGGCACGAACACATGGAATGCATACAACACATGGGGAGGGTGTTCGCTCTACACAGGCGGCCACGAGGTATCGTTCCGACGTCCGTTCATGCGGGGCCTCCTGTGTCGAGAAGTGTCAGAGCGCGATGATCGAAAAGCCCGCCCTGTGCGGTGGAGTGAAGAACCCGATCCTGACGGCGAGATCTACCAGCACTATCGAGGCGAGCGTGCTCTCCCGGCTGCGATTGGTTCATCTGGATGGTTCATTCATGAGCGCCGTTTCGTCGAGTGGGCCGAGGGTGCTGGTTATTCCTTCGATTATGCAATCTCGTCAGATGTGGATGAGGTCGATGGGCTTCTCGATGGCTATGACCTCGTGGTGTCAGTCGGTCACGACGAGTATTGGTCAGCCGGTCAACGAAACGCTCTTGAATCGTTCATCGAACGCGGTGGCAACCTCACGAGTTTTTCAGGTAACACGATGTTCTGGCAGGTTCGTCTTACCGATATTGGGTCGATGATCTGTTACAAGTACAAAGGCCATACCGAAGACCCCGCACTCAACGACGGTCGCACCGATGAGATGTCGGGCATGTGGGCAGACCCACTGGTGAATCGTCCCGAAGCCGCCATTCTTGGGGCCGGAAGTGCATGGGGCTTATACCACCGCTTCGGTAATGCCATTGCGCGTGGCATCGGTGGATTCATCGTCTACCGAGATGACCACTGGCTACTTGAGGGCACCTCTTTGCGGTACGGCGACGTGCTCGGCGCTCGTGACGGCGTCGTTGGCTACGAAACACTCGGGTGCCACATCGCGCTCGACGATGAACACTTGCCAGTCAGCACCGGCAACGACGGCACACCAAGCGCCCACACGATCGTCGCGATGTGTCCGTCATCGAACCTTGGGGTCGGTGACTACCCGAAATCGATCTCTGCGTTGAGCGACCAGGGTGACTTGGAGTTCATCGCCGAGCGCATTCACGGTGAAGTCACTGAGGCGAACAAGCGTCGTGTGCGTCACGGGAATGCCGTGATGGTGGAAACACAACCGTTCGGAGCAGACGGTGGCACCGTCGTCACCGTCGGAACGACGGATTGGTCATTTGGGTTAGGAACTGACCGAGCGGTCGAGCGAGTCACACACAATGCTCTGAGTCGCCTCGGGGCGTCGATCTAAAGCAAGCGAACCGACTGGTCAATCATCAGCAAGACATGCCGGCGTCGATGACAACCTCGCTACCCGTCATGTAGCTGGAGTCGTCACTCGCTAGAAACAGCACGCCATTTGCAATATCGGTCGGTTGTCCGAGCACACCGGTTGGTACTGCGACCTGCGCCATCGAGTCCACATCGATTGAAGCGTTTTCTGATCGTGTTAATGCTGCACCGACCGTGTCCCAGATCGGAGTTTCGATGATCCCGGGATGCACTGAATTCACTCTGACGTTCCAGCGTTCACGGGCACACTCAAGAGCGACGCTCTTCGTCATTAAGCGAACGGCACCCTTCGAGGCGTGATACCCGGCAAGTCGTGGGGAGCCCTTCAAGCCGGCGACTGATGACATGTTGATGATTGAGCCGCCGCCAGTGTTGCGCATCCCAGGAATGCAGTGCTTCATTCCCAAGAACACCCCGTCGACATTGATCGCCATTTGCCGCTGCCAGTCAGAGAGTTCGAAGTCGAGGACACTTCCTCCAATACCGATACCGGCATTGTTGACGAGTACGTCAATACGATCGTGGGCCTCCATGACCGATGCCGCTATGGCTTTCCATTCATCTTCAGAGGTGACGTCGTGGTGAAGGTACGATGCAGAGCCGCCAGCTGATTCGATCTCGGCAACGACAGTTGCACCAGCTTCGTCTTGAATGTCTGTCACGATGACGGTTGAGCCCTCAGCTGCGAGCAACATCGAACACGCCCGCCCGATGCCTGAGGCACCTCCGGTCACGATCGAGACCTTGCCTGTTACGCGTCCTGCCATTGTTCTTCCCCCTCAATGTGATGTGCTCTGAACGGTACTCCCAGTTCGCAATCGACCTGGAATCGGATTGGCCAACTGCAACTCACGCCATGCGTTCAGCGGCCCACTCACGAAGCACAGGCTTTTGCACTTTGTTCGACGGAGTGAGTGGCAAGGTGTCGACAAACCAAACGTGCCGAGGAACCTTGTAGTTCGCCATTTCCTCCCGACACCATGTGATGACGGCCTCTTCGGTGATGGTGCTGCCGGGGGCTCGAACAATAAACGCGGCGCCCACCTCGCCCAAGCGGGCCTCAGGCACACCGATGACCGATGCGATTCCGATCTCTGGATGTTCGACCATCATTCGTTCGATTTCCGCAGGATACGCATTGAAACCACCAACGATGTACATGTCTTTGATGCGATCAGTGATGTCGATGTACCCGAGTTCATTCATTACGACAACGTCTCCGGTATGCAGCCAGTCATCGTCATCTGTCGCCTTCGTGACGCCGCCATCACCAAGCAGATAACCGGGTGTCACCTGATAACCACGAACGAGTAACTCCCCTGGCTCACCACGAGGCACATCATTCCCCTCTTCGTCGACGATGCGAACCTCGACATCGTCAATTACGCAGCCAGACGTGTTCGATACAAGTTCATCAGGGTCGCCGTTGAGGGTGTACGTCACAATGCCCGATGTTTCCGTCATGCCATAAGCAGTTGAAATATCTTTGAAGCCGAGTCGGGTGCGCATCGCTTCAATCATCTCAACCGGAATTGAGGCAGCGCCTGTTATGCAGCCTCTGAGTGACGAGACGTCGTAGTTGTCGAGATCAGGGTGGTTGAGCAGACCCTGATACAGCGCCGGCGGGCCAGGAAAGATCGCAACTTTTTCGCGCTCAATGATCTGCATCACTGCGGCCGGCTCGTAGACCGGGAATGGAATATTTGTCGCACCAAACAGCAAGCACATGACAATGCCGCCGTTAAATCCAAAAGCGTGAAAATACGGGTTCACGATGAGATACGGATCACCTTGTCGCACGTCCATTGCGGCACCCCATCCGCTAAATGACCGAACCATCGCTCCACCTCGAACGAGCACACCCTTCGGGTGCCCTGTCGTGCCGGAGGTGAACATGATTGCACCGATGTCGTGATAGGTCACTGCTTTGGTCCGGGCTTCAACTTCATCGAAGAGCGCTTCGTCACCGGTCGCTAAGAAATCATCAAAAGCCGAGGTTGACAGATCGACGACCTGCTGAACGGTGGGGAGTTCTTGAGCGGCGAGCATGCCGCTGTAATCGGTGTCGAGAAACCCGTCGACAATGAACACGATGCGCGCTTCAGCGGTGTTCAACACATGCGCCGCCTCCGCACCTTTGAACCGTGTATTTACTGGAAGGACTACCGCACCGGCGCGCGAGATGCCCATTGACGCCACAAGCCACTGCCAGCAGTTCGGTGCCCAGATCGCAACAACGTCTCCGGGCCCAACTCCGGCAGCAATCATTGCGGCTGCCGCTTTGTTCGTTATCTCGCCCAGTTCCGCATAAGTCAACGATTTGTCTCCGTCACGAATTGCCACGAATTCTGAATATGTTTCACATGACCAACGCGCAAGTTCAGCGAGATTGGTCGACTGCGGCGACAGTGACATGACAGCTTCCCCCTTTCGACTGTGTCTAGTTGATTCGTTGTCACTACGCCGAAACGGTGCGTGATCCCTGCTCACCAACCGACAGGCCGTTCACGACCATCTGAAAGACATGCTCCCCCACCTCTGCGGCGGACACCTCCTCGCCGGCATCGAACCATTCGATCGCCCAACACAGCGCGCCGATGATGATGAGCCGGGAAACTGAACGGTTGAGATCAGCTCGAAACGCTCCCGATTCAACACCGTCATCGATGAGTTGTGTCCAGATGTGGCCGTAGTTTCGATGACCCTGTCGGTGCCGTTGCGTGAGGTCGGGTGGGAGTTGACCGAACGTTCGAACATTTGCTCTCGGGTAGTCACCACCTCCGAGGACTGCTTCGGCATGGGCCATGATCGCAACCCGCAACGCCTCTCTCGGATCGTGCTCGTCAGGTAATTCGGCCAGTGCTTGATCAACTGCAGTCACGGCTCGGGCAGTTCCAATATCGAGTACTTCTCCAACGAGTTCATCTTTTGATGAGAAGTGGTAGTAGATCGAAGCATCCTGCATTCCGATCGTTTCGGCAATCGATTTTACGGTCGTTGCCGTATAGCCAGCAGTTGCAAGTGACGACGCAGTTGCATCAAGGATGTCTTGGCGGGTGCGATCAGATTTCTTCATGCGTGCGTACTCACTTGTTGTCCGGTGACATCCCCAGATTTGACTTTTCTAGTGCGTACTAGATTTAATCATGTCATGGCATCCTCCGTCCAACATTCCGCTCACGCTGTCGACGAGGCTCTCAACACCGCCGATCTACGCGTGCTCGTCGCCTGCCTCTACCACCTCACAGGTGACGAGAAATGGCTGAGTGATGAGATGCGGCCGCAACGAGATGTCCGACTTGTCGCTGATCCAATGGCAGGCTTCAGTGAAGAAACAGCGAACTTCATTAAGAACGCCGCTCGAGACTGGTTGCTTTCTGATACGTCAGAGCCAGCAATCACCGACCCTGGGCCCGACACATTCGGCGAAATGATGTCGTTCTTTCTCGGAGAGGAAGTTCCTCCAGAGTATGTGCCGATGATTCGAAAAGACTTCGGTTACTCCCCTGAAGCTGCCCCTAGGAAGATCACCTCGACAACCAACCGACGACCACGCATTGCGATTATTGGCGCCGGCGCATCAGGGCTATGCCTGGCGTACCAATTCGACATCGCTGGGCTCGACTGGCATCTTTACGAAAAGAACGACGATGTCGGTGGAACCTGGCATGAAAATCGCTACCCAGGTTGCGGAGTTGACACACCAAACCACTTCTACTGCTACTCGTTCTCTCCGAACCCCGACTGGACCCACTTTTTCTCGGGCAGCAGTGAATTACTCAATTACCTCGAGCGTTTTGCCGATGACAACAGCCTTCGTGACCGAGTTGTCTGTGGTACTCGGGTTAAATCGGCAACCTGGGATGACGTCAACAAAGCCTGGGATATCGAACTCGGCGACGAGAGCGGATCTCGTCACGACACCTTTGACATTCTCGTGAGCGCGACCGGCCACTTCAACCAGCCGGTCACGCCAACCTTCGATGGCGAAGACTCGTTCACCGGGCAAATTGTGCACACTGCGAAATGGCCGACCGATCTTGATTTGTCGGGAAAGAAGGTTGCGGTTATCGGTACCGGCGCCTCGTCAATGCAACTCGTTCCCACGATTGCGAATGACCTCGCCGCTCTCACGATCTTCCAACGCACCCCGCAATGGGCACGAAACGTCCCCGAATACCATCTCGCCGTCGACGAGCATGCCGCGTGGCTTTTCCGTCATCTTCCGATGTACGGCCAGTGGTATCGCTTCGCCCAGTTGTGGCGTTACGGAGACGGTCTCCTGCGGTTCCTCAAAGTCGATCCCGAGTGGGAGCACCCAGACCGCTCACTTAACCGCATTAACGAGCGGCATCGCAATGAGATCGTGTCGTATATCACGGAGAAGCTTGAGGGTCGACCAGACCTACTCGATAAGTGCATCCCGTCATACCCGCCGTTTGGCAAACGAATCCTCATTGATAACGGGTGGTTCGACACGCTACGTCAGCCGCACGTCACTCTCGTCACCGAGGCGATCGATCAGTTCTGTGAAACGGGCGTGCAGACAAATGATGGTGAGGTATACGAAGCCGATGTCATCATCCTTGCCACCGGTTTCGATGTGACCACCCTTGCGTCGCGCATCGATATCTCAGGGAAGAACGGAGTCACGCTTGCGGATGACTGGGCTGATGAAAATCCCCGGGCACTGCTCGGCATCAACGTGCCAAACTTCCCCAACCTTTTCATCATGTACGGCCCGAATACCAACATGGGTCACGGCGGAAGTGGGATGTGGCTTGCGGAAACGCAAAGCAACTACATCACTCAACGGATCTGCGACATGGTTGAGAACAACGTCGCCACTGTTGAGTGCATCAGCGAACTTCGAGACGAGTACACCGAACGCATTGATGAACTGCATGCCGATCTCATCTGGGCCCACCCAGGGACTCCTACCTATTACCGCACCGCCGCTGGAAAGGTGAGGTCCCCGATGCCGTTTCGCCTCGTTGATTATTGGACAATGACGAATGAGCGGGGGCTTGAAGACTTCATCACCACGCCACGTTCGACTTCGAGCACGACTGGAAATTGATCATGCGTCATGAACGACAGGTAGAACTTCTCAAGCGAGTGCAGGCCAGCGGAAAACACCTTGAGGGTCTGCATTCCTATGAAAGCCGCACCAATTCGACTTCGTCATATTCCGACCCTGATCAATTCGCAAGGGAGATGAAACACCTGTTCCGTAGGGGTCCGATCTTGTTTGGCTTGAGCGCCGACCTGGCGGAGACGGGCGCGTATCGGGCGCTACGAGTGGACGGCTTGCCTCTCGTTGTTGTTCGAAAAGAGGACGGCACCCTTGATGCATTCATCAATGCGTGCCGCCACCGTGGAGCACCACTTGTTGACGCCTCTTCAATGGGAGAGGGATTAAACGCGTTCACCTGCCCCTACCACTCGTGGACCTACAACCTTGATGGAACCCTTCGCAATCGGCCTCTATCGGCTGGCGCGTTCGACGACGTCAAAATGACCTGCGATCTGCTGCGTCGCCCAGTCGCTGAAAAGCACGGACTCATTTTCGTTCGCCCCGAAGGCGATGAACCCATCGATATTGATGAGGTGCTTGGCGGAGCTGAAGATGACCTTTCGTCGTTTGATATCGGTTCGTACGTGCACATTGAGACCCGCACAAACGAGTGGGATATGAACTGGAAGTTGTTCTTCGACACGTTTGCGGAGAGCTACCACATCCGCACGCTGCACAAGAACACTCTTGCTCCCACGTTCAATTCTGACTGCGTCATCTTCGATGCTTTTGGGAAGAATCTGCTATCGGTCGGCCTTCGAGCCAATGTTGCCGAAGAGTTCGAGAAGCCAGAATCAGAGTGGAGCCTGCTCCCCTACGGCACTATTCAATATTTCTTAGTGCCAAATGCGTTGGTCTGTCACCAACTTGACCACCTCGAGGTGTGGATTGCTGAGCCGCTCTCCCCGAGCCGCACTCGCACCCACACTGCCGTGTATTCACCCGGGCCTCCGGCAGATCAGAAAGAGCACGACTATTTCGTGCGAAATCTCGACTTGCTTCTTGAAGTAACCGGGCAAGAAGACTTCACGCTGATGGCTGAAATTCAGCAAAGCATGGCATCAGGCGGGCTCGACCGGGTCGTCTACGGCCGTATTGAACCTCCGCTAATTCATTTCCATAACCAGATTGACCTCGCTTTGGCCAGCGTTGAATGACATCGCTCTCTGAATCACGGCGCCGTTTTGACGGCTGTGTTGCTCTGGTGACCGGCGGCACCTCAGGCATTGGTGCTGCAGCCGCAACACGATTTGCTGCCGAAGGCGCCCGTGTTCTCATCACGGGCCGAAATGACGCACGAGGTGCAGAAATTGCGTCGTCACACGACAACGTTCACTTTCACCGTGTGGACGTCACCGACCGTGCAGCCATCGACGCTCTCGTCACCATGATTGGGGCAACCTTTGGTCGTCTTGATGTGGTGGTGAATTCAGCCGGTGTCGTCAACGCACGGCCATTTGCCTCGATGTCGACGCATCACTGGCATGAGATGATCGACACCAACCTCACTGGAGCGTTTCACGTCTCTCAATCCGCACTGCCACTTCTGCGGTCAACTGTTGCTGATGGCAAGGCACCATCAACATCGATTGTGAACTTGTCGTCGCTTAACGGACTTCGAGTCGACCCCGGCATGAGTGCTTATGGGTCGGCCAAGGCTGCCATCATCGCTCTTACCGAGGGCACGGCCATCGAGCTAATCGAGTCGGGGGTTCGAGTGAATTGTGTATCGCCGGGCGCAATCGATACACCCATGTCATCTTCCACTGCTGGCGATAAGGGGAACGCAGAAGCATTCACTTCAGCGATTCCCGCTGGCCGGTACGGCACCGCCGACGAAGTCGCGGCCGTGATTCTGTTCCTCGCCTCTCAAGAGGCTCCGTTCATCGTCGGAGCCAACCTTGTGATCGACGGTGGGGCATCTCTTTCGAGCCGACATCCGGACCTGCTGAACATGTTCAACATGAAACCTTAGGAGTACAAATGACCTCGTTTTCTGGACTGACCGTAATCGTCACCGGCGCTGCCGGCGCAATGGGTGAACAGGAGGCCCGCATGTTCGCTGAGCGGGGAGCAAATGTCGTCCTCACCGATGTTCGCGCGGACGAAGGAACAGCCATCGCCGACGACATCGGTAAGTCCGCAGTGTTTGTTCCCCATGATGTGTCATCTGAATCAGGGTGGAACACCGTCATCGAAACAGCGCTATCTGCATTCGGCTCAGTAAATGTGCTTGTCAACAATGCGGCGATCTCCAAGGCCATCAAGCTCATCGATACCGATGTCGATACCTTTGATCTCTTCTACCGCATCAACCAACTTGGCGTGTATCTAGGAATGAAGTCGGTTGTTGAGCCGATGAAGGCAGCCGGAGGTGGCTCCATCATCAATATCTCGTCGGTTGCAGGCCTCCGCGGAGCGTCGACGCTGTTTGCATATTCCGCATCGAAGTGGGCAGTGCGAGGAATGACGCAATCGGCTGCTCTCGAACTTGCCCGTTTCAAGATTCGAGTCAACGCCGTGTTCCCTGGCGTGATCGACACCCCGATGAACGCCCCTAATCCTCCGGGAATGAATGACGTCCTGGTGAAAACCACGCCGCTTCGTCGAATGGGTGAGTCACATGAGGTTGCCGAGGCAGTACTGTTCCTCGCGTCACCCGGAGCAAGTTTCGCTACTGGCGCTGAACTTGCAGTTGACGGCGGCATGTCAATCTGAGTCGACGGAGTTTCCGCCGTACTGGGTAGTGATACCGAAGCACTTACTGCACAATTGAGATATGGCCGCACCCGACGCCAGCACTCCAAGTGACGACATCCGCCTCCTCGGCCGACTGTTGGGCGATGTGGTGCGAGAGCAAGCCGGAGATGACACGTTCAATTTGATTGAGAACGTGAGGCGCCTCGCCATTGATGGTCGCCGTACGGACCCTTCCTCGGTTGAGGACCTCACAACTGAACTGCACTCAATTGACATCGATGACGCTCTTCACGTCATTCGGGCGTTCGGCTGGCTCGCTTTGCTAGCGAATACCGCCGAGGATGTTCACGCTGAGCGCAGGCGGCGATCACATCTTGATGCTGGCGATGGGCATCGCCCGGGCTCGACTGCGAGCGCAATCGAGCGACTTACCTCCTCAGGAACTCCCCGACAAGAGATCGCATCGGTGCTGAACACACTGTCGGTGACCCCAGTACTCACGGCGCACCCGACAGAAGTTCGTCGCCAAACCGTTCTTGATGTCGTCGACCGCATTGCGGATCTGCTCGACCAACGGTCTTTCAGGGCGGAAAGTCCAAGCGTTGTTGCAGAAGTTGACGACAAGTTACGACTCGAAATTTTGACGTTGTGGCAGACGGCGGTGCTGCGACTCTCAAAACTTCGCGTGCGTGACGAAATCAATGAAACGCTCCGTCACTATCGTTCGAGCCTCTTTGAGGTTATTCCTACACTTCAGGCTGAAGTCACTTCGGTGGCAAGAGCCGCCGTTGACCCCAGTTTTGATTCGTTGCATCTCGTGAGTATGGGGTCGTGGATTGGCGGAGATCGAGACGGCAATCCGTTTGTGACCGCTGAGGTTCTCCGGCTTGCAGTGCAGGCGAACGCCTCCGAAGCGTTCGCTCATCATCTCGCTGCGGTGTGGCAGTTGTCGCGTGCTCTTTCTATGTCGGCTCGGCTGATTCAGCCAACCAATGAGCTCATCGCCCTTGCTGAGCGCTCACAGGACGATTCGGTCTTTCGAGCTGATGAGCCGTACCGGCGGGCTGTGAAGGGAATTTACGCCCGGCTCGCTGCGACGTCCCTGCTACTTACCGATGACGTTCTTGGCAACGCTCCTCATACCGAGCTGCCGGCGTATGAACATGTCGGCGAATGCATTTCCGATCTCACCGTTGTGAGTGAATCCCTTCGCTCTCACGGTGCCGACCAAATCGCAGATGCGAGAGTAGAACCGGTTCGAGCCGCTCTTAAAACATTTGGTTGGCATCTCTGCTCGCTTGACCTTCGACAAAACTCGGCCGTCAACGAACGAGTGGTCGATGAACTTCTAACTGCTTCAGGCATTTGCAACGACTATCTTGACCGCAGCGAGACAGACCGTGTTGAGCTTCTGCTGTCAGCTATCGAGTCTCCGGTGGCGTTGCACGATATGCAGCATGGTTACTCAGACGAAGTAGCTGGAGAGTTTGAGGTGTATTTTGCGGCAGCTGACGCGGTTCGCCGTTTCGGGGTGAACGTCGTTCAGCACCTCATCATCTCAATGGCCAAGTCTGCGTCTGATGTGCTTGAGGTTCTCTTGCTCGCTCATGAAGCAGGGTTAGGCGACATTGACATCGTGCCACTATTCGAAACTATTGATGACCTGCGAAATGCTCCGCAAATTGTTGACGACCTTGCCAGCATTCCCCGGTACCGGCATCACCTTGGGCAGCGCGGTGGCGTCCAAGAGGTCATGGTTGGATATTCGGACTCCAATAAAGACGGTGGATATCTTCGGTCACAGTGGTCGCTCTTCACCGCGCAGCACGAAATTGCCGAAGTCGCAGATCGTCACGGCCTTGTGCTGCGGCTCTTCCACGGCCGTGGGGGCACCGTTGGTCGCGGCGGTGGGCCCGCACATGATGCGATCCTTGCTCAGCCACCAGGGTCGGTTCGAGGGGCGATCAGAATCACTGAGCAGGGCGAGATGGTCGCAGCCAAGTATTCCCGCCCGGTCACTGCGCATCGAAACCTCGACACTCTGGTTGCGGCCACTCTGATCTCATCACTTCGTGACGCCCACGACGGAAATGACGTAGCCGAAACACCTCATGGCAGAGCAGTGATCGATGCCGTTGCCGCCTCTGCGATGGCCAACTATCGGTCGCTGGTCTACGACGATCCGAAGTTCACCTCGTTTTTCCGTTCGGTCACTCCGGTTGCAGAAATCAGTTCTCTTAACGTTGGGTCTCGGCCGGCATCGCGAACAGCATCGAACCGAATTGAAGATCTTCGAGCAATACCTTGGGTGTTCGCTTGGAGCCAATGTCGACTGTCGATTCCCGGCTGGTTCGGTGTGGGGTCTGCGCTTACCGAGGTGTCGTCCGAGGTTGGTGTCGATGCGATAGCCGCGGTGTATGAAGAGTCCCCGTTCTTTCGGTCGGTAGTCAGCAATATGGCAATGGTTCTTGCAAAAGTCGACTTAGAAATTGCCGATCATTACGTGACGAATCTGGCTGCCGACATCGACCACGCTCGTGACGTGATGGCCTGCATGCGAAATGACCATGAAGATGCTCTTCGTTGGGTGTCAGTTCTCACCGGGTCAGAGGACCTTCTCGGCGACAACCCAGTATTGGCTCGCAGTATCGAGAACCGATTCCCGTATCTCGATCCGCTACACGTGTTGCAGGTTGAGATGTTGCAGCGGTTACGTGCCGGCGACGACGACGAATTGGTTCGCCGAGGCCTGCAGTTGACGTTAAACGCAATCGCTACAGGCCTGCGGAACTCCGGCTGAATCGTATTTCGCCACCGCTAACGACATCTTGTTATACATGTTGTAAGTCAACGCATTGCTTGGAGGCGCAACATGAACAGATTTACCGGTCGAACCGTCGTTGTCACCGGAGGTGGAGGCGGCATCGGTACCGCAGTCTGCAAATCTTTTGCTGAAGAGGGCGCGAAAGTTGCGGTGCTTGACCGCGACGAGTCGGCTGCGCTCTCCACTGCCCAAGGCATCACCGATGCAGGTGGCACTGCTATCGCCATCGGTTGCGATATCACCGAGCGCTCAAGCGTTGACGCCAGTGTCGCACGTATCAACAGCGAACTTGGCGCCATCGACGCCCTTGTCAACAACGCGGGCTGGGATCTCTTTGTGCCGTTTGTCGAAACACAACCAGAAGATTGGTCACGCCTGATCGACATCAACCTCATAGGGGCACTTCACATGCACCATGCTGTCATCCCCGGAATGATCGAGAACGGTGGTGGCCGCATCGTCAACGTTTCATCAGATGCCGCTCGAGTCGGATCATCGGGTGAGGCTGTCTATGCCGCCTGCAAAGCCGGCATGGTTGCCCTCTCAAAGACGCTCGCTCGCGAACACTCACGACACAACATCACATTCAACGTTGTCTGCCCTGGACCGACCGACACGGCGCTCCTTGCGACCGTGACGGACGCTGCAGCTAACCCTGAGAAACTTCGTGAGGCGTTCCGACGCTCAATTCCGATTGGGCGTCTTGGGCAACCTGAGGACCTTGCTGGTGCAATCCTGTTCTTCGCGAGTGATGCGGCTTCGTTCGTTACGGGGCAGGTGCTTAGCGTCTCTGGTGGCCTCACCATGGCGGGCTAACGCTTTTTTGTCCACTATCCCCGACTCCTTAGCACCAACACATTGGAGCAGTCAGCAGTATCCCGAACCCGGGCATGGTGGGAGAACTTGCCAAACTAGAACCAGACAGTAAGTGCAACAGGGGGACACATGCACTTTGACGCCGACAATCTGCCTTTCCGTAGACCGTCAATGGTCGCTGCCGGACACTGGCGAGACATCACCATTAACGATTCGCTCGACGAAGCGGTTGCAAGCACCGGCGACGCGCTCGCCCTTGCAGCAACCCGATTCGACAGCGGCAAAGCGCAGTCGTTCACCTATAACGAGTTGAACATGATGGTCAATCGCGTCGCCGTTGGCCTCTACCGTCTCGGAATTCGTCCCAGTGACGTTGTTGCGGTACAACTTCCGAACTGGTGGGAGTTCACCGTTACTCATCTTGCGTGCGCGCGAATTGGCGCGGTGACAAACCCGCTGATGCATATTTTCCGGGAACGAGAACTTGAATTCATGTTGAATCACGGCGAGGCGGTCGCAGCGATCATTCCGTCGATGTTCCGTGATCACGATTATGCAGCAATGTATGCAGGCCTTTCGTCGAAGGTGCCATCACTCCAGCACATCATTGCGATTGGCGACGATGGACCGACAGGGTTCGGAGCGTTGCTAAGCGGACCTGCATGGGAGAGCGAAACTGACGCTGAGTCGATCCTCACCGAGAATCGTCCGGGCGCTGATGATGTCACCCAACTCATCTACACCTCTGGCACGACCGGCGAGCCCAAAGGCGTGATGCACAGCGCAAACACTCTGTACTCGAACATCTTGCCCTACGCCGAGCGCCTCAACCTCGACACCAGCGATGTTGTGCTGATGGCGTCGCCGATGGCCCACCAGACTGGATTCATGTACGGGCTTATGATGCCTGTCGTCCTCAGATGCCCGGCCGTCATTTTGGACGTGTGGGACGCTCCAACTGCGATATCGATCGTCAACAACTACGGCGCGACCTTCACCATGGCGTCCACGCCATTCCTCGCTGACCTTACCGACACAGTTGCAACTGCAGGCACAGGAGTTCCTAGCTTGTCGACGTTCTTATGTGCTGGAGCACCGATTCCTGGTCCACTCGTGGAACGGGCGCAACCGATACTCGGCACCACGATCGTGTCGGCGTGGGGCATGAGCGAGAACGGCGCCGTTACCACAACCATGCTCGACGATGATCCGTCGCGGTCGGTGGAGACAGATGGGTGCCCTTTGCCTGGCGTAGAGGTTCGCATTGCTGATGACGACGGCAACACCTTGCCAACCGGCAAAATTGGTCGTCTGCTTGCACGGGCGTGCTCAAACTTTGGCGGCTACTTGAAGCGACCTCACCTCAATGCAACCGATGCCGACGGCTGGTTCGACACCGGCGACCTCGCACGAGTTGACGATAAGGGATATATCCGCATCACCGGTCGCTCAAAAGACGTCATCATTCGCGGCGGAGAGAACGTCCCTGTCGTCGAGATCGAAAACTTGCTGTATCGGCATCCATCGGTTGCCCAAGTTGCCATCGTTGCGTACCCAGACGAACGTCTTGGCGAACGCTCGTGCGCAGTGATTGTTGCAAAGCCTGATACTTCGATTGACTTCGATGAAATGGTCGAGTTCTTGACGAGCGAACGTGTTGCGAAGAATTATCTGCCAGAGCGACTCGAGGTACTCGATGCAATGCCGACAACTCCTTCAGGCAAGATCCAAAAATTCAAGCTCCGCGACATGATTGAGGATTCTTAAAATGGCAGCGATGAGAGCATGGCGGGTTGATGAGCTCGGCCACCCATCAGAATCACTTCGCTTGCGTGACGATGTTGATGCGCCAGAGCCGAGCGAAGGTCAGGTTCGCATCACTGTCGAGGCTGGCAATATCAACTTCGCTGACATTCTTCTTTGCCAAGGCATCTATCAGGAACGTCCTGGAGTGCCGCTCACCCCAGGGCTCGAAACCTGCGGCCGTATCAATGCTGTCGGTCCGGGAGTTGGCCTCGAAGTTGGCACCCGCATCGCTGGCATGGCTGCCCTCCCTTACGGGGGTTATGCAGAACAAGCGCTCGTGAAGGCTCACACGGCGGTGCCGGTGCCCGATGATGTTGATTCTCCATCAGCAACAGTTCTGTTTTCGACATTCCAAACCGCTCATGTTGGCATCCATTACCGCGGCCAACTCAAAAATGGCGAATGGCTTCTTGTGAACGGCGCTTCG
>Ga0160423_10000457_pt1 | contig 33307 bp, 25 predicted proteins | sample CRUFie14St8metaG_FD_108191 | JGI IMG/M metagenome (GOLD analysis project Ga0160423, IMG submission 108191) | Marine microbial communities from the Costa Rica Dome - CRUD Field 142mm St8 metaG | ecosystem: Environmental > Aquatic > Marine > Oceanic > Photic zone | place: Costa Rica: the Eastern...
AAATGAAAGCTTACAGAGGTGTTTTAAAAGCTAGAATATCTAAGCTATATGGAGGTGATGTAACTGTAGAGAAAGCTAGAAAATTAAAGTCTAGAAAAGATGCTACAGCTAGAGATAAGCAGTTAGCTAACTGGTTTATTAATATGCAGACCAACAGACCTTCACCTGCTAAGAAACGTAAAGATCCTTTAGTTGGTACTGGTAAAAAACCTAAAGGTAGTGGTAGAAGGTTATACACAGATGAAAACCCTAAAGATACTGTGTCTATAAAGTTTGCTACAGTGTCTGACGCTAGAAAAACAATAGCTAAAGTAAAAAGAATAAACAAACCATACGCTAGAAAAATACAGATACTAACAGTGTTAGAACAGAGAGCTAGAGTTATGGGTAAAATGGAACAATCAAGATTAGCTAAACAAGCTAAAGCACAATTAAAAAAACAAAATGAGTTACGTACAAAAAAATAATCCTATAAAAAAGATTAAAGGTGGAGGCACGAAGAAAGTTTGTCTGCCTGCTGCTAAAGTTCGTAGCATGAGTGCTAGTGAAAGATCTAAAGTTACTAGTGCTAAACGCAAGGCTGCGGCAAGTGGTGGTTACAGAAGATCTAGCAAGTCAAATGTAAAAGGTGCTAGAAAGAAAGGTGCTACGCTTAGAGACTGGTTTAAAAAAGAAAACTGGGTACAAGTAGGTAACCCAAAGAAAAAATGTGGTGAGAACTAATGGCATATAAACAGAAAAATAACCCGTACAAAGTTACTAGCTGTGGTAGACGTAGAACTTTTATGCAAGGCAATAACTTGCCTAGTGAAAGAACTGAAGGTCATCCGTTTAAGAAACTAAGAAAAACTACTAGAGGAAAAGGTCGACACTTTCTTCACGCTAAAGAAGGAGCTGGTATGACTGAAGCTGGTAGAAAAGCTTATAAAAAAGAAAATCCAGGCAGCACGCTTTCTGCGCCTGTAACAGGCAAAGTTAAAGCAGGTAGTAAAGCTGCTAAACGTAGAAAAAGCTTTTGTGCTAGATCAAGAAGTTGGACTAGTGAAAGAGGAAAAGCTGCAAGAAGAAGATGGAAATGTTAAATTAAATATATATGAAGAAAATACTTTTACTATTAATTATTTTATCTAGTAGCTTAAATGCTCAAGATACTTTGTATGATTGTTTAGGCACAGACGTAACAGCTGTGTCAGATTGGATAGGTGACGGTTGGTGTGACGATGGTGCTTACACTTATAACGGTGCACCTGTTTATTTCAACTGCGAAGAGTTTAATTACGATGAAGGTGATTGTCCTGTACCTATATTAGATACTATATTAGGTTGTATGGATTTTTTAGCTTTAAACTTCGTGCCTGAAGCTACAATTGATGACGGTAGTTGTGATTATCCTGTGTTTGGTTGCGCAGATCCTGAAGCGCCAAACTATAATCCTTGGGCAGAAGTTGATGATGGCAGCTGTGTTGGAGTTAGTTGCTCTGACGGAGAGGCCAAAATTATTTTACAGCTAACACTTGATCAGTTTCCAGGTGAGACAGGTTGGATTATAACAGACTTGTCTAACGGTCAACCAGTTGACAATGTAGTAGCTGGAGAGTATACTTATGAAGAGGCTAATCAAACTATTATATATGATGTTTGTATACCTGAAACTGGAGTTGAAATAATACTTAGTGATACATACGGTGATGGTGTTGCTGGATCTTTATACAACGGTGGAACTGATGGTAATATAGTTGTACTGGGTGACGCAGAGCCTTGCGGTAGTTTAGATACTTTATGGGCTTTACCTGAAGCCAACTTTGGTAACGCTGCTTACTCAGGTCCTATATGGTTAAATCAATGTGATATACCAGTAGTTGAAGGTTGTACTAATAATACTTATATAGAGTTCAACCCACAAGCAAATCTTGATGATGGTAGCTGCGAAACACTACATACACTTGGTTGTATAAACCCTAACGCTTTTAACTACGACTCGCTTGCTACGTTAAATCAAATAATACCTGTATGTGAATACAAGCTTGTAATTGAAGACGATGGCGGCGACGGATGGGGTGATTGTTATATAGGTGTAGTGCAAGAAGATAGTATACTAGGTACTTACACCATGGGACCTGGTTATTATTCTCAAGAGTTTGATATAATACTAGAGACAGATAAACCAGTTAAAGTTTATTACTTTGAAATAGCTAACCCACAAACTCCACCAGCTGAGGTAGCTTTTCAAACCATGCACAACTCATTTAGGCTTATTAACTCCGCTGGTAACGTTACACTACAAGGTGGTGTATATCCTTTTGCTAACAACGGTCAAGGTGCTTTAAAGCCTTACCAACCACCTTTCTGGCACGTGTACCATTCACTGCCTTTCTGTGGTGATTACTGTATACCTAAAGTGTATGGTTGTTTGGATGAATCTGCTATAAATTATAACGATGAAGCTAACACAGACGATGGTACTTGTATTGAAGCTGTGTATGGTTGTACAAACGAACTAGCTTTTAATTATGATTCACTAGCTAATGTAGATGACGGTGGATGCGTTGCTGTTGTGGTTGGTTGTATGGATAATACAGCTTGGAACTATAACTTTGCTGCTAACGTAGAGGATGGTAGCTGTATATACTTTGGTTGTATGGATCCAGAAGCTGATAATTACGATGAACAAGCTAACGTAGATAATGGCACTTGTTTTATCACAATTTTAGGTTGTACAGATCCTGAAGCTTTTAATTATAATGAAGAAGCAAATACAGAAGATTTTAGTTGTATACCAGTAGTATATGGATGTCTAGACTCTTTAGCGTTTAATTATAACGAGTTTGCTAACACTGAAGATAACTCTTGTATAGAGATATTAGAAGGTTGTATGGACCCGACAGCGTACAACTATGACGTGTTTGCAAATACAGAAAGTGGTGGATGTCTATACGATGCTGGTTGCGTAGGCGAACCTGGTGACCCATACTGGTTAAATGACACCTGTTATGCTTGGGTTATAATGGTAGATCCTTACTGTTGTAATACTGAGTGGGACGATAAATGCCAAGAGCTTTATTGGAAATGCTACGACGATAGCGATCTAGATGTTAGAGATTTACTAAGATCAAACGACGTAGCTATATATCCAGTACCAGCAAAAGATGTTTTAAATATACTTACTAAAAAGCAGGTTGAAATAAAAGTACACGACGCTAGTGGTAAATTAGTAATACATGTTAAAAAGAAATATACAATAAAAGGTTTGAATCAACTTAACGTTTCTAACCTTCCTTCAGGGGTGTACAACTTCACTATAACGTGTGATAATAATACAGTAACAAGACAGGTTATTAAGCAATGATAAACAAAGGTAAGTCGTTATTATACGAACTTTTAAGCGCGATAGGGATAGTAATAGTATTTAGTTTTATTTTAATGGCAGCCGCTCAAGGTTGTAATGCTCAAAGTAAAATACTTAAGTACTCAACTTTTTACGCAGCTGTTAATGGTGGTACTTCACTCTCTGATAACCAGACATGGTCTATAACCTCTGGTCAGTTACAGGAAAACATAATTGAAACACCTTTTGATTATACTTTTTCTATAGGTATTAGAAAAATTAAAAGGTTTGGTTATGAAAACAGAGCACTAACATTTTATAACGGTACTGAAAATTCATACTCAGACGCCGCGACATTAGGCCGGGTAGATGGCTTTGAATATTTGTTTGAAGCTGACTTTGTGAGAAGGTTAGGCGTTAACTATACAAACCAACATCACTTTATAAGGTATGTTGCAGATAGCTGGGTTGCAAAGGTAGAGTACTTACAAGATGGTTTTGCTGATATAAAGTATTTTGAGGCGTCCCAGAGATACAGAAAACAAATTAATGACGGTAAGCTTTCTTTTAATATTGGAGCTGTTCAGAGACTGTCTGAGCCGTACGGATTTGATCCTTTAGCTGACTGGGTTTTAGACAATGGAACACTACACTACACGTACTTAGCTCTACAAGAAGGTTACGATATAACTCTTGATGGTTTATACTACGCTCCTGATGGCACGTTAGTAGCGGATAATCAAGCTATATGGGAAGAAGTTGTAATACCTGAGGTGATAAATGACTATGTACAAGATCAGCGTAATGCTTTGTCCAGCATTGTAGAGTATTCTGCTGTATTAGGTTTTGATTACTACCACTTCACGAAAGACTTTTGGTTTCACAGCTGGGGTAACTTAATGCCTTATCATGTTAAGTCTGACAATATATACTCTTATTATAAATTTAATAATGGTCAATGGATAGATTATTCTATTGGTCTTATATTTGGATATAAATTTAATAAAAGTTTAGGAACATTTATAGAGGGTAGGTACAATAAATACTGGAATAGAGACTGGCACAACTTTAGCGTTGGCCTTAACTACGTAATATTTTAATCATGGCAAAAGAATTAAGCGAAGAGACATCATTTAATATAAGTTTAAAAACACTGGCAGGTATTGCTGTGCTTATATTTACATTAGTTGGTATGTGGTTCACACTACAAAACGATATAGCGGACGCAAAAGAATTACCTTTACCTCCAGATCCAGAGATAACGCGTATGGAGTACGACATGAAGGATCAGCTTATAAGGCAGACGATTATGACTACTCAAGAAGATGTAAAAGAAATAAAGGATCAAATGATCCGTATGGAAAGTAAAATAGATAAACTAAACTAGCGTATGAAAAAAGCACTCATTATATTTTTTATGATAACAAATATGGTAAGTGCTCAAGTCGTGCAGCAAGATAAATTACTACACGCTGGTGGCTGTTATGTTATAAGTTCTAGTGTAGCAGCTTTAGTTTACGACAAAACAAACGATAAGAAAAAATCTCTACTATACGGGTTTGGTGTTTCAGTTTTGATAGGTGTAGCAAAAGAGATTCACGATATAAAGCACGGTCAACCAGATGTTAATGATATAGCTGCTGATGTAGTTGGTGCTGGGCTTGGTGTAATAACAATTAGAATAACATTATGAAAAAATTACTACTACTTCTCATGTTGAGCGCATCATGCATAGCTCAAGATTTTCCAGACGGTTTAGTTGTTGTTGAGTTTAATGCTAGTTTTAATAAAGCTAATGAAGTTACTTGGCTAAATAAATTAACAGACTGTGAAGTAGAAAGAGTAGATATAGCAGCTGACTCAAGATGGGCTAGTGAATACAAGATAGTTGTAGTACCTACATTAGTTGTATTCAATAACAATGAAGAAGCTACAAGGTTTCAAGCTAACATAATGATGACTATGGAAGCTACGAGAAAAGAACTGCAAGACGCAGTTGACGAAATAACAATGGAAGCGTTTTAACTATGGCAGTAAATATAAATACAGTATATCAAAAGGTTTTAGCTTTAGCAAACAAAGAGCAAAGAGGTTATATAACACCTCAGGAGTTTAACTTGTTTGCTGATCAAGCTCAATTAGAAATATTTCACAGTTACTTTAAAGAAGTAAACAGAGCTCAACTTGATCCAACTAAAACTGATGATTATATAGATAACGTTGATCTATTAAAAGAAAAAATAGGTATACATAGAGTTGTAGGTAATGTTGGGTTAACGCCTGCTAACGGTGACGGTAATTATAGTATTAATTCAGACGTGTATATAATAGAAAGTATTTTTGTTACTTACTCCGGAAATTACGAACCAGTGCTTGGTGATACTCTTAGATTAGGTGTTTTAGCTTCAGAGATTAGCCAATCAGAATTTTATGAATTAGAAAATTGCGTTTATCTAAACACAGTTAACAATGGCCAAATTAGACCTATATTTTTTAGAGCTGACTCAGGTAATATTCAAATAAGTCCTACGGCTTCAATTAGTGACGTGAAAGTTTCTTTTATTAAAAAACCTACAACACCTAAATGGACATACGTTGTTGTAAATAACAAAGCGCTTTACAACGCTAGTGCGACAGATGCACAAAACTTCGATCTTCACGAGTCAGAAGAAAACAATTTAGTAATGAGAATATTAGAACTATCAGGAATAACTATTAAAGATAATAACTTAAATCAAATAGCTTTAAGAGATAGAGCTAACACTAAAGCTCAAAATAGTTAATTATGGGATTATTAAGTAATACAACACAAGCAGCGTACAACACGCCAAGTGGTCTTTTGCACGGAACATATCAGTTTGTTAGTCTGCAACATATTGTTTCTTCCTTTATGTTTACTTACGTAGGCGAAAGTAAGATAATAAACAAGGTGAATAGAGCTGAAGTACAGTTTCACGGTATGAGAGCTATACAAGAATTAGTTACGATATTTTTAGGTCTGTTAAGTCTCAAGAGATTGAAGTGCCAAACACTTTAAAAATGTTATTACCGCAAGACTACGTTAATTATATTAAAATAAACGTTAGTGGCAGCGACGGTATAGAAAGAAACTTATATCCAACAGGTAAAACATCTAACCCTTTTGCAATAAGTCAAAACTCTGATGGTAGTTATCAATTTGTTACTGAAGGTGATAGTACAGGTTCATTACTAGAGCAAGCTGAATCTAATACTTTAGCAAATTTTAAATCTCACACTAACGATTACGATGTTAACACTAACAACGATTACGAAACTGATGATGATATTATAGACGCTTTCGGTAGACGTTATGGTTTAGATCCACAATACGCTCAACAAAACGGTACTTTTTATATAGATTATAACAGAGGCTATATACATTTTGGATCTAGCTTAGCAGGTAAAACAATAGTTTTACATTATGTTAGTGATGGTCTAGGAACCGACTCTGAAATGGTTGTACATAAGTTTGCTGAAGAAGCCGTGTACAAATGGATAGCTTATGGCGTTATAGCTTCAAGATCTAATATACCAGAGTACATTATTCAAAGATTTAAAAAAGAAAAGTTTGCTGAAGCTAGAAAAGCAAAGATTAGATTATCTAATATAAAAATAGAGGAGTTTACTCAAGTATTAAAAGGTTTAAGCAAACCCATAAAGTAAAATAGATGGCAGAAATTAAACGTACTTTTACTGCGGCAAGAATGAATAAAGATCTTGACGAGAGGCTTATTGCTAGAGGTGAGTATAGAGATGCTATGAATATACAGATTAGAACTACAGACGGTGATGCGGCCGGTACTGTTCAAAATATTCAAGGTAACGCTCCAACTTATTACGCAAAAAGCCCTAGCTTTGATGGCGGCCATATAACTACTTCTTTAAAAAATGCTAATATAAAGACAAAGTGTATAGGTAGTGTGGCTGACGAAAGAAATGATAAAGCTTATTTTCTTTTTGCTAGCCCTAAAATAGAGTTTGATTCAGCTTCTGATATTACTGGTACTACTAGATTTACAGATTACATTTTAGAGCAAGACTCTGAAGGAGGTTTCTTACCAGTAGTAGTTGATCAATGGGGTATAGTAGAAACATACTCCGAATTTAATGGTAGCTTTGACTTCAACACGGATTACTCTGCTATAACTTCTACTCTTGGCTCTAAGTATAGAGTAGGCATGTCGGTGCAGGCTTATACAAGCGACGGTACACCTATGATGGAAGCTGGTACTAAGATAGTTAGAATAGTTGGTAACGTTTTAGTTTTAAACAAGTTTCAAACTGCTAATACTTCCACCTGTTCTTATCTAATTTTTACACACCCTAAAGCTTTAGGTTTTAATTATGACGTTTTAGTTACTGGTATAAATGTTATAGACAATTTTTTGTTTTACACAACAAACGTTTCTGAGCCTAAAAAAATAAATATTCAAAGATGCAAAGCTGGTACACCGTCGAATCTTTCTCATACTAAACTAAAGTTAAATAAAAATGTAGGATCTGATTCTTTAATTAGTTATCCAGGTGCTAACGAAGAAAACTTAAATAATTTAATACCAGCTAACAATGGTGATTTGTTAGAAGAGCATTTAACAGTTATACGTAAAGCGCCTTTGCAAGCACCAGATCTTATTATGAGCTCTACTGATAGAGAAGGTGTCAATAGCTTTTCTTTAACTGGTCAGAACTTTTCTAATATCGTTGAAGGTAATATAATTCTTGTAACCACACCAGATGGTGTGTTATTTCGTGAAGGAGACTACGTTAATTTAACTTGCACTAATGACTTTGAAGACGCTAGTGTGTCTAGCATTAGAGGTGTTATTGATGGTGCTAACGAATTTCCGAACGTAATAGCAATACAAATACTTACTATATCTTTTGATATAACAACCGCTAACACAGAGTGGCTTTTAGAGCTTGAACAAACAGACAAACCTTTGTTTGAGTTAAAATTTCCAAGATTTGCATATAGATATAAGTACAATGACGGTGAGTACTCTAGCTTTTCACCTTGGTCAGAAATAGCTTTTTTACCTGGTGATTTTGATTATCAACCTAGAAAAGGTTATAATTTAGGTATGGTTAATACTCTTAGAGAATTAAAAATAACTAACCTTTTACCTGATGATAGGATAAAACCAGATGATATAAGTTGTATAGACATATTGTATAAGTCTACTGATTCACCAGTTGTATACATTATTAAAACTATAGAAAAGAATATTGATCCTGAATGGAGTACGTCAGACACTTCTACAATTAGTGACGTACATATAACTTCAGACATGGTGCATAAGGTTGTACCTAGCGATCAAATATTAAGATCTTGGGATAATGTACCTAGGTTTGCAAAAGCTCAAGAAATGGTTGGAAATAGGTTAGTGTATGGTAATTATTTACAAGGTTATGGTGATGATTTTACAGTGTCTATAGATCAGAAAGTAGTATCTAGAAACATTAATCAAAACTTAACACCAGAAAAGTCTATTAAATCTTTAAGATCTTACAAGTTTGGTTTAGTTTATGGTGATAAATACGGTAGAGAAACACCAGTAATATCTGTTGGCCAAAGAGTAGATGCTACTGAACAAAATACTGAATCTCAAACAGGTGACAATATAACAATACCTAAAAAACAAGCTAACCAAGTTAATAACTTTGCTGTAAAGCAGTTTTGGAGTAACGGTATTGTAACAAAGCCAGTGCCAAGTTGGATAGACTACGTTAAGTACTACGTTAAAGAAACTTCAACTGAGTATTATAACATGGTTATGGACAGATGGTATAACGCTGAAGATGGTAATGTTTGGATTTCTTTTTCTTCTGCTGATAGAAATAAAGTAGACGAGCAAACTTATCTTATACTCAAGAACGAAAACGGAAACGATACTTTTGTAGAAGAAGAAGCTAGATATAAAATAATATCTATAGCTAATGAAGCTCCTGATTTTATAAAAACTTTTGGTAGAATAATAGGTGGTAATCAAATAGTAGAAACTGAATCTAATTATAATAACGATAATGAGCCTAGTGTTTTAATGACTAGCTTAATATTTGACTTAAATAATTTTGAAGTTACAGATATAAAAGGAAAACTAAAAGTAAGAATAAAAGCTGTTGGACCTACTCAAACTTTTTACACTGGTTATAGAGAAGTTACTAGAGTTGAAAATCCAACTGAAGATAGCTCTGGAGAAATACAAATAGATTTTGTTTTTAATCAAGAAGCTAATTTTCCTCAACTTTTTGTAAACACAGAAGATAATTATACTATATCAGATGCTACAAACCCAAACACCGGCGTAGTATATTATTTAGAGTTTAGAGATGACACTGTTGAAAACAAACCTGAGTTTGATGGTAGATTTTTTGTTAAGATATTAAGAGATAATACCTTAGAAAGTAAAGTTATGAATCTAGCAGATTTAGAAGCTTCTTCTATTTATACTGTTGTAGATTCTATAGATTTTGATTATATAGACACTAGTAGTTCAACTAACCCAGCTTCTACCGGTACTCAAGCTAATTATAATTTTTCCAACATACCTGGTACTAACGGCCAATATTACGACTTTTGGACTAATAGATCTGCTGACAGAGCTAACGGTAATGTTTCTAATATATTTATAGATGGTATAACACATCTTGGGCTTTTTGGAAGTAGTATTAGTAGTAGCGATTTTCCTTCTGACGGATCGGAAAGAGGCTTTGCTAAGTCTGGTGATGCTGGCGTAGATTCTTCTACTTTTGATAAAATTTATTTTTCGGCTTTTCAATCTAACTTTTTTAGCTCAAATGCTCCTGTAAATAATGAATTTAAAAACAGAATGACTCAAGTTGGTCAGCTTTTTAGATTTAGAAATGACCCTAACAACTCTGTATACAAAGTAGTTAGTGGTGGTTTTTCTGGTGGTGCAAGTATTATAAACATGCCTTTTACTAACCACCTCAATCAATTTACTTTAACACCACCTTTACTTCCAGAGTTTGGTGGTGAAAATTTTAGATCTAGCTTTTTTACTACGTTTAGAAGACTAGACCCTGAGACAGGGTTAGTTACTAATGGAGGTATAGATGTTTCTGAGTGGGATCCTAGAGGGGATATGAAGCACGACGGTACCCAAGCTAGACAGTTAGAAATAGTACAGAAAACTGATATATATAATGGTAATTTAAAGCCATCACCTAAGGCTGCTATATGGGAAACAGAGCCTAAAGACAGTGTAGACTTAGACTTATATTACGAAGCTTCTAATGCTATGCCTGTAAAGCTTAATTACAATAACACACCTATGTTTGCACCTGTTGGTTCTGAGGTTACCGTTTTAAGAGGTGATAGCAAATTAGAATTAGGTGCTACAGTTGTTGTGAGTCAATGTTTTGATAAAGCTGTTAAATTAGTTATAAAAGGTACTGCCACCGTGTTTACATCGGTGCCTATATTAGTAGGTGATACAATAATATTTACACATGCTGATGGTACTAAAACTAGAACTAAAGTAACGAGCTGGCTAGACGCGACTCTCGCAGTGCAAGGAACAATAAAAGAGATTGCTTCAGCATTTAGTTTACAGTGTATTCCTTTTGGTCCATCTGGATCTAACAAGTTACAACCTATAAACGGTGACTCAAATAGTATTAATGGTGTAGCAGTTGAAATGAGTATTTCTGGTGGCAACCTGCCTGCTGGTGCAAAAATAATAACTGCTGGAGATAATCAGTCTTATTTTGGTATAGGGGAAAGTGGCGGTACTAATTTATCACTATCTGAACCTGCAGGACCAACAGCTTATACAATAAACGCTGGCTCTGTTAGCGGTTACTTTGGCTTAGACCCTGAAGTCTACAATTACGAAGTACAATTACCTTGGTCTAACTGTTATAGCTTTGGTAATGGTGTTGAGTCAGATAGAATTAGAGATGATTTTAATGCACCTACTATTGATAACGGTGTTAATGTTTCAACGGTACTAAGTGACTATAAAGTAGAACACAGGCAAAATGGCTTGATATACTCTGGTATATACAACTCTAACTCTAGCGTAAATAATCTTAATGAGTTTAACATGTCTCAGAAGATTACTAAAGATTTAAACCCAACCTATGGATCTATACAAGCGTTAAAAACTAGAGATACAGACTTAATTACTTTTACTGAAGATAAAGTACTACGTATACTAGCTAACAAAGATGCATTATTTAACGCTGATGGCAATACAAACTTAACATCATCTGATAGAGTTCTAGGTCAAGCAGTTCCTTACGTTGGTGACTATGGTATATCTAAAAATCCAGAGTCTATAGCTAAAGATCAGTATAGAATATACTTTACAGACAAACAAAGAGGAGCTGTTTTAAGGCTGTCTAGAGACGGTTTAACTCCTATATCAGATGTAGGTATGAGAACTTGGTTTAGAGATAATCTACATAAGTCTAATCAATTAATAGGATCTTTTGATACTGTAAGCGGTGAATACAATATTTCTATAAAATATATTGATGCGTATTCAAGCAGTGAGTATACTAATACAACTGTTTCTTTTAACGAGTCTGGTAAAGGTTGGGTTAGTTTTAAATCTTTTGTTGCTGACTCAGGTGTTTCTGTTAGTGGTAATTACTTTACTTGTAATATAAACAAAATATATAGACATCACGTAGACACCAACACTCAAGGAAATACTGTTATTAGAAATAACTTTTATGGTGATTCAAGTAAACACTCAACTATAACAGCTATATTTAACGAGCAACCGGGTGTTGTTAAGAACTTTAAAACTTTAAACTACGAAGGTAGTGAAGGTAAGAAAATAACAATAAATCAAATGCCAGTTACTTCACCTAGCGGAGTTTCTGCAGGTAATCTTAGTAACGATAGCTATAGCGCGTTATTAGATACAGCTAGTACTCTTTTTACTACCTCTGGCTGGAGCTTTAGTTCTGTAATAACAGACTTACAGAGCGGTAAAGCAGAGTACGTTAAACAAAAAGAAGGTAAGTGGTTTTCAAACGTAAATGGAGAGTTTAGTGCCACAGATATTTCAAGTATAGACGAATCTGAATTTAATGTACAAGGTCTAGGAACTGCTAGCACAGCCCCTATTTATTCAAGTGGATCGCAATTATTGTATACTATAACTGTAGACGGAAATGGCTAATTATATAATAAACACATACACAGCTAGTGAGCTAGGTACTGACTCTGTAGCTGGCTCAAACATAACAACGCCTACGCTAATCATAACACCTAGAGAAGGATATGTCATAAGAGCTCATGATTTTAGCATACACAACGCTTCAAGAGGTTCTGGCTCAGATATAAACAAGTGGACTGGTGGTGATTTAACTAGTATAGCAGCGGTAGATTCTGTTACGTTTGTAGACTTAGACCCTAACTATATTTCAGGCGTTGGTTATAGTGAAACTAATACCATAAGAGTTGACGTAGGTCTTGCTAATGATTTTTCTATTAGCAATCAGAATCATATCATAAGCTTAGATATAGATGGTGAGGCACACTTACCTCAAGATATAGCTGTTTCAATACCTATTGATTTTGATTTACTAGCGTCTATAACTGGTGTTAATTATAATATAACTAGTTTAGCACCTGGTTTAACGTGGACTACCAATAGTATTGCAGTAGACAATGATGGTAGTTCGTTGTTTGGTACAACACTTTCTGGTTCAACACAAGAGCCGGATGTTAACATATCTGGTAATATAGAGGTTACGCCTGAGCAACAGCAAGAAGGTGAAGTTGTTATAGGTGAAGTAGTAATCGATGTAGTAGAAGGTGATTTACCAGCTAGTCAAGATACTGGTAACTCTAATGATGGTGTTATAGAAGAGGTAGTTATAGAGCAAGAAGAAGATGAGCAAGATCCTATAGCTGTAGATGATAATGTTCTTCCACAACAACCTGGTGGTGGTTTCGATCCTGGCACTCCAACTAGTAGTGGTGTTATAGATGTACAACTATTAGATCTAACACCAAAAGAAGTAGATGTTGACACTGACGAGCAGATACCTGATAATGTCACTTATGAATTAGTATTTAATACAGCTGGAAGAGCGGTTGCAGGACAGAAGTCTAGGTTTAGATTAAAAGCCAAAGCTGTTTCACCTCCAGCGGTTTCAACTACAAAAGTAATAAACTCTGTTTCTTTTGGAAAAACAACTATAAGTGCTAACGGCGAGACTAGAGTAATGAAGCTTTTTGGTGATGTAGGGGCTAAAGTAAACATAGGTATATACACAGATACTGGAACTATAGGTACTGAAGATGGTGGTGAAACTGCTGATATTGTAAATATAACTAACGGTGAGATAACTAGTAACACAACATTTGCTAGAGGTCAAGGCGTGTTTACTTTTACAGCTACGTTTCCTTCTACCTCTTCTACTAAAAATTATGGTTTACAAATATCTGCTGGCACTGGTAGTAGCTTAAGTAGTAGTATAACTCAAGGAGTTGGTAGTACCTATGATTACAATTTCCAGCAATTTGCAAACCCAACTATTACTATAAACGCTATAACTTCTCACAATGGAGGTAGTCCAAACTATTTAAGTCAACTTGCTGGATTGCAAATAACAAGAGTAGGCGTTGCTAATGCTATAGGTAGTAGTCTTAATCATGTTAGAGGTAAGTCAGATGTAATACCTATTAATTGGACTATAACAAATGTTAGCAGTCCTAGTAGTCCTAGTAATTTAGTTTTAGACAATTCTATAATTAAAGATGGTGGGTTTGAAGACGGGTTAACGCACTGGACAGCTGCTCAGATAGGCGCTGGTAACAACACTGTGTCACATGTTGTAGATGTAACCAACGGTGATTACGTTCAACGCACAGGATCTGACAGTAACGCTGTTACGTTACAGCAAGATAGTGTTTTAGAAATAGGTAGACAATACACTTTTGTTTTAGAATATAGCGATCAAAATAAGGCTGGTGGGCAAATAACTATTGAAGCAGGTACAGCTAGTAGTAGCGCTCAAGATTTAACACAAAGCGCTGCAAATACTAGACATAAAATAGTAACAACTTTAACAGCCGCTGGAAACACTAATCTTAAAATTACTTTTAACAATAATGCTACCGTTAGAGTTCATTCTATAACTACATCTTCTTTTACTAATAGTATACCTGAAGAAAATGGCGGTACTAGTCTTAGAATTATTAACTCTAATACTAACATAGATGGAAGTACTGTTAATATAACTGGCGACTTAAAGGTCATTAGATATGGTAATAAAGATGCCACTTTAAATGTTGATGTGGCTGGATTATTTAATGTAGCTGGAAATTAAAAAATATGGGATTAATAAGTATAAAATTTGACCAACAAGATTTTTCATCACTAAGTGTTAATGATCACGTTTACTTTGTTGAGACTAACACTAGAGGTGATTATATTATAAACTCTCAGACCGCTAACTATTTAGGTCCTGTAAAAACAATAACTCCTCCTAGACCTGTTATTACTAGAGAGTTTTTTATAGATAGAGATCACTATTCTGATTTTACTAAAACTGGTGGAACTGTATCTTCATCTTTAGGTTTACATAGATTAAACACCGGTCATGCTCACTCTGAATTTATACCTGGCAATCAACAGACTTTTGATTTTGGTGATGGAAACATAGCTAAAAAAGGAGATACTGTTACTTTTAATGCTCCGCCTGCTCTAACTAGTTATAGTAGAACAATAAGTTCTTTTACGCGCTTTACACCAAATGTTTACTATAATTTAAGCGGCTTGCTTGCTGAAGGTACTAACGTTGAATATAAGACAACATCTCCTCATTTAAAGAAAATATTTACAGATAATACTGACGGTATTGAAGCAGGTATGTATGTTAGTGGAGCTGGTCTACCTGGTGGTAGCACACCAACAACAACAGTTGATGCAGTAGATCCAGGCGTAAGTATAACAATAAGTAATTTTGTTATAACTTCTGGTAGTTCTACAGTTTCACTTAGTTTCAGTCACAATCAAACAGTGACAGATGAACCGTTTGAAGTATTAGTCTACGTACCAAATGATGATGTAACGCTACCGGTTCATGGCAATAATCCTTATTACTTTTTTATAAAAGACTCTAGCGTTAATACGTCTGGTTTACTTGGTTATTATGCAGAAGTTAAAATGGTTAATAACTCTCCACAGAAAGCAGAGCTTTTTTCTATAGGCTCAGAAATATTTGAAAGTAGTAAATAACATAATATAAGAGTAATTATATAAGAAAAATAATATAATATGGATCCAATAACAGCAATAACTTTAGGTAGCTCAGTGATACAAGGCTTAGGAGGTTTTTTTGGTGCGCGCAGTGCTAACAAAGCAAAAAGAAAAGCGGCCGCAGAAGAGCGTCGTAAAAGAGCTGAGATGAATAGACTTAGAGGTATATACTCTAGCATAGATACTAGTAATCCATTTTTAAACATGGAAAATACTATGGAAGACTTAACAGTTAATCAGCAGCAGGCTCAGTTTGAAGCTCAACAGTTTCAACAGAGTCAAGCTAATGTATTAAACAATTTAAGAGGTGCAGCAGGTGGAAGTGGTATAGCAGCATTAGCACAATCTTTAGCACAGCAAGGACAACTTGCAGCACAAAGATCTGCAGCTAATATAGGTCAACAAGAGGCTACTAATCAACGTATGGCAGCTCAACAAGCTGGACAAATACAGCAGCAAGAAAGAAGAGGTGAACTAATATCTAGACAACAGCAGAGAGATCAGATAGGAACATTATTAGGTATGAGTCAAAGCGAAGTTGCGGCTGCTAGAGAGCAACAAAGACTAGCTCAACAAGCTAAAATGGATGCTATATCTGGAGGTATTAGTGGTATAACAAGTGCTTTATCTTCTGGAATATCAGCCGGTGCTTTTGGTGGTAATACAAACATTCCTGCTAGTTATGATGGTGGGCAGCTAGAAACAATAATGAACCCTAGTATATTTGGACAAGGTGGTATAACACAGACTTATGATGAGTATGAGCAAGACCAGTACAACCAAATAATGTCTGTAGCTAACCAATTTAGAGATTAATTATGGCAGTAGATACAACATTAATACGAGGAGCTTATAGAGCTAACACACCTATGGGTGCACCTGGTGCTAAGCTAGCTACAGATATTGCTAAATCTATAACTGACCCTGTTAAAGCTTACATGGAAGTTAAAGCAGCAGAACATACTGTACGAAACGAAGAGTGGGATAAGTACGCTGAAGATGTATTGAATAACTCTGATTTAGTTGGTGATCAGTACGAAGCTTTATATGATGATATAATGGCTAGAAAAAGTGATTTTGCTGGCGCTGATAAAAAAACTAGAGATTTAATGAAAAGAAATCTAACTAGTATGGCTAGTGATTACGAAGACTATAAGAAGTTAAGAGAAGACGTAGCAATAAACTTAGAAGATTATTCACCTGCTTTTACTAATAGTGAAACGGGTAAAGCTTATTTAGATATACTGAAAGGTGATGGTAAAAAACTAATACGGAAAGATGGTAGAATAGGTATAGAAGTAAATGGAGAGTTTAAATCTATATCCACTATAAGACAAGAGCTAGACAAAAATAAGATAGACCAAACATCTATTGAAGCTTTAGAATCATATAGAGTTGTTGCAAGAGATAGTACAAAACCTTTTAGCTATGAAAATACTAAGACTGATATAATGAACAATCTAATATCTAAAGGTAGTTATAACTCTTTAAAAAACGATGAGATAATACCTGGTAGAATATTTAGAAAAGATTTAGCTGAAAGTTTAATGAATAAAACTTACAGTGATCTTGGTATTAATGAAGAAACTTTTGCAGACATAGAAAATGTTAACGCTAGTGACGGCATAAACGTTGAAGAAGCTGAAAACATAATACGGTATTTAGAGCAAGATCAAGGTGAAATGAAAGAAGTTATGGCTGATTACTACACTAAGTACATACAACAAAATGCTAGTGATGTTATAGATCCAGCTAATAATGGTGGCTATACAGAAGAACAAGCTAGACGCACACAGCAAATATTATTAGAAGAAGGTTACGACGTTAAAGTTGATGGAAGGTGGGGTCCAGAAAGTCAAGAGGCTTTTAATAAGTTCCAACAAGGTATACCACCAGGTTCTTCTGATGACGTAGCTTCTAGTGATGATGAAGAAGAAGAGATTTACGATCCATCAATGACCGATGAGGAAAGAAGATTAACAAGTAGTAATATATTTGACAAAATACCACGAGGACGAGAAAAATTTTAAGCAATAAATTGACGGGTAACTAACGAAACAGTTATGAAAAGATACAGAGTAAATGGTAAGGTTATAAAAGTAAAACCTGAACACGAACAACAATTTTTACAAGAATATCCCAACGCTATACTAGTTGAGGGAAATCAACAAGGTGTTGCACAGGATGCGACTGCAACACTGCAAACTACAGCATCGGAATCACAATCGGGAAATACTTCCTCGGGTTTAGACGTATTAGGTAGAAGTACTCGTATACTATACGAAACTTTTAATAGAACTAATGAAAATCTAAAAAATCTAAAGTCATCTATAGAAAAAGCTAAGGCTTTTAAAAATGAAACTCAGTACAACATCTTAGTACAAGAGTATAATAGTCTATTACCTACAGCTCAAAAACAAAAAAAAGATTATGAGGCCGCTATAAAAAAGTATAGGGCTGAACAAGACAAGCAAACTAGTAACAACGAAGAGTCTGCACTGCCTAAAGATGGTGGATTCTTTGAAGACTTATTAATATCTTGGATGCAAGGTGCTAGTAAAGGTAGTAGTGTTGGTGAGGCTTTTGATGTGTATAGACAAGGCGCTGACATATCGGATGAAGACTTACAGAACTTCATAAACGCTGCTAATGATATAGAAAAATACGGTCCAACTAACGAGCAAATTCTTTTTGAAAAAAGACAGAAAGAACTTGGTGGTGGTGTATTTGGAACTCTTGGTGCGCTTTTTGAAAACCCTGGTTTTGCTCCGCAAGCTTTGACTTCTTCTATATCAACTATGGTTAATTCTTTTCTTGACTCTGAAGAAGTAATAGGTGCTACACTTGCTAGTGCAGGTACTGGAGCTGCGATAGGTTCTACTGGTTTTTCCTTAGGTGTTTTAGGTGTAGCAACAACTAGTGGTGGCGCTATTATGGGTGCTACTACTGGGTTAGTAGGTGCTATGGAAGTAGGTTTAACTTTAACAGACTTACTAAAAGAAGAGTTAGGTGGTAAAGAGTTTAATAAAGAGAATATAAGAGCTATTTTAAATGATGCTGATGCTATTGATAGAATAACGTCAGGTTCTTTAGCTAGAGGTTTAACTATAGGTATGATCGAAGGTTTAACCGCGGGATTGTCTAGAGGTGTTGCTAGTAGATTAGTTAGTTCTGGTACCGGTAGAATAACCACAAGTATTGCTACAACTGGTGTTGAAGCTACTGGTGGTTTTACTGGTGAAGTAGGTGGGCAGATTGCTTCTGGTCAAGACGTAGATTTAGGTGAAGCAACATTAGAAGGTGTGCTAGAGGTTAAAGGTGCTTTTAATAGCTCTGACATAATTGCTGCAGCTAAAGGCGGTAAGTACTCTATAAACGGAGAAACTAGAAGTAGAAGAGAGATTATAGATATTGTAAACAACAAAAATACTAAGCCTGAAGATTTAGCTAAAATAAAATTTGAAATTGAGAACGATGAAAATTTATCTAATCTTGTAAAGCAAAGACAAGAAGATGCTATAAGAGAAGTTGGAATCGATGCTAGAGTTTCAGATATAAATGATAGAAAAAAATTAGTAGAGTTAGAAAAACAAAGAGTTGAGGCTGAAGCTAACACTAAAAAGAAAGGTATATTTAAAGTTTTAAATGCTGACTCTAAACTTCAAAACATAAACTCTCAAATAGAAAGCATAATATCTAAATATGAAGGTTTAGATATTACTAGTGAAGATGTTGTTAGTAGAGTTAAAGCTCAAGAACAGGTTGGTGAGGTTATAGCTGAAAGAAGGTTCCAGCAAAACATGGAGTTTGCTAAGAAGCATAGCCAAATGTATGGTTTAGAAATAGACGATACTATGACTACAGAAGAGATTGTTTCTAAATATGGTGAGAAAGCTAGAAATGCGGCCGGTCTAGTCATTGATGATAAGATTATAATAAACAAAGATGTAGCTAAAAACTCTGTAAGCGGTGATAACGTAGCTAATCATGAGTTGCTACACGGTATATTAAAAGCTAGTAAAGCAAGTATAACTCAAGATCTTGTAAACGACTTTATGTCTAAGCTTAGTCAGTCAGATCAAAACGTTATAAATAAAAGGCTTGAAGAGAACTATGATGCTGAATATATTAGTAACAACTTAGACGAGTACTTTACAGCCGCGTCTGATGCTATAGCTAACGGTGAAATAAAATTTAACGATGGTATATTTTCTACTATAAAAGATACTATAAGAAGAATATTTCAAGACTTAGGTGTTGGTATTACTGTAGACTTTGAAACAGGGCAAGGTGTTTATAACTTTTTAAAAGACTATAATAGAAGTATACACAAAGGTACTTTATCTAAAGGTATTGCTAAGGCTACAAAAGGTAAAGCTGTATTTGATGAAGTTAAAGCTTCGAGAGATGCTAAAGCACCTATAGATCAGCTAGGTAAAGTTGATAGTGATGGTAATGATATGACAGAAGCTGGTATAGGTAATTTCTTATATCAAGCTGAGGCTGATCAAATAATTAGTAAGATAAAAGAAGAGGGTTATCTAGATAACTTAATAGCTTCTAAATACAAAGTTAGACCTGTACCACCTGAATTTGTTGATGATGTATTAGCAGAATTAACACCACATATTAAAGCTTTCAAACCTGAGAGCAATGATAGTTTGTTTGGCTGGATTCAAAGTCAAATAGCAAATAAAGCTGGTAATGTATATAATAAAATATATAAAGATAAAGCACCAGCTAGAACTGTTGATGTAGATGCAACAACGTCTGAAGGAGCTCCTGTCGTTCAATTAGAGGCTGATACAGACGCAGATATAATTAGATTTGAAGAACAAGACCTATCGCAAAAAGAAGTTCAACAGAGATCAAAACTACGAAGAGACTTAAAGCTTGATAAATCTATGATTAACAAGGTTAAACAAGCTGTAGTTAAAACATTCGGTACTAAACTACCAGACGTTCAAGCTAAAGATTTTAGAGCGGCGTTACAAAAAGCTTTTAGAACTGAGCTTAAAAAACCTATACAAGACATGATAGGTGGTAGACAACAGTATGATACGTTCTTACGTGAAAACTTTGATGCTATATTTAAAGCTTTACCTGTTGAAACGTTAGTTCAAATGGAACGTAACTTAAAGCCTGACCAAAGAATATTTACATCGTCTAGAAGAATAACAAAACCTAGCGAGGTAGACAGGCTTATAAGTGAAGGTAGATTACCTAAAAATACTAGTAGAACATCTGGACCACAGCTGCACACTAAAAAACCTACACCTAATACAGATCAAGTGTTAGCATTTTTTAGAGGCACAGACATGGATGAAGTGCTTGGATATAAAGTTGGTGCTTCTACTTTAGGTACTAGAAAAGACAAGCTAGCTATGTCACTTGGTGAAGAGTTAGCTTTTGATGCTACATCTGAAGTTCTTCAAGATCCTGAAGTTCAAAAGAAAAGACAGGGTATATTAGAGTTGCAAGGTAAAACTCAAGAGCCTAACGAACTCGCGGCTATATCTAGCGTAATAAATAGAGATCCTAATGTTAAGTTTTCTATAAGTAAAAATATTAGTGAAAAAGTTGTTGAGTACTTAGTAGCTAGCTCAAACAAGTCTGGATTACAAATAATTAAAGAAAGAGGTATAGCAGATCCAGCTGTCAAGAAAGCAATACAAAGATTAAGTACTAAAACTGGTTTACCTAAAGATATAAAAGTCTCAGACATGAGTGCCGAGATACTTATAAAAATTGGTGAAGAGGTTAGGAGAACTACTTTAGGTGAAGAAACAGCTAGACTGTTAAACATATTTGAAGAAAAAAATCCTCTATATAAGTCAGTATTATATACTGCTATGACTAATGATGTTTCTAGAAACTTTATTGGTAGCAAAAAAGTTTTTGAATCGTTAGTTGGTACTGAGCCTTTACTGAAAGCTGACTACCTAGCAAGACTTGCTTTTAATAAAAACAAAAAGTTAGATCCTAATAGAGTAAAAATAATAAACGGTGAGCTAGTAATTATAGATACTAAAGGTAAGAGGTATACTGGTAAGCAAATACTAGAGTTTGAACGTCAAAAGCTAGACTTGCTTATTGATATGTTTAAAGATATAGAAGTTCATTTAAAAGATAACCCTAGTGATGCTTGGTTTTTTGCTAAGTTTGTAGGCGATGCTGCTAGTAATAGTAATGCTATATTTAGAACCTCCGCTAGTTTTATAGGTGCTTTTGTTAAAGACGGTAAGCTAGACTATAACTCTAAAATGGTTGAAGAACATATGATGCCACAGAATAATATAGGCTCTATGCTTCTTGCTGCTGCTATAGATTCTAACAACCTAATCAATGTAGATAGTATAGGTAAAATAATAAAAGCTTCTTTTGCACAGTTATCGTTACTAAAGACTGACGACAATCTTTTAGATGCTGCTGATCCTGAAGTTACTGGTCAAAAATCTTTAGTATCAAAAATGCCTAAAGATTTCTGGAACGTAGTTGTGCCTAGAATATTAAACGGTGATCTTGATTATCTAGCTGATGGTATGGCTTCTGTTATAAGATATGCTCAAGCTGGTATAAACCTTAACAACTATATGCACGCACCTACTAACCAGAGTTTTACATCTTACTTTGGTGTAGCTGTTGATTTAACAGGTAAGACAGATCAACAGGTAAGCGCTATAGTTGAAAAGCAAAACGATTTAATATCTAAACAATTAAAAGGTGAGATAACAAAAGAGCAAGCTAGTAGAGAAGCTACTGAGTTTGCTAAGTCTAATTCTTTAATATACAAAAAAGACGCTAAGACTAGATCACTTGCTAAAAAAGCAGAAGCTAACTTAGCTAAATATAGTAAGAGTGGTAAAACTAAAGGTATGTCTACTTTTGATTTTGACGAAACTCTTATTATAGATGGTGAAAACTTTATACTTGCTACACATCCAGAGACTGGTGAACAGGTTAAAATAACTAGTGATCAATGGCCTATACAAGGTCCTGATTTTGCAGCTCAAGGTTTTGAGTTTGACTTTTCTGATTTTGCTAACGTACGTGGTGGTAAAGAAGGACCACTATTACAGAAGATGAAAAATCAAATTAAAAAGTATGGAAATAAAAACGTGTTCGTGCTTACTGCACGTATGCAAGACTCAGCACGACCGATACAAGAGTGGTTAAAATCTCAAGGTATAGATATACCTATAGAAAATATAACAGGTTTAGGTAAGAGTGAAGGCGAGGCCAAAGCTGAGTGGATGCTACAGAAGTTTGCTGAAGGCTACAACGATATGTACTTCGTTGATGATGCAATGCCTAACGTTAGAGCTGTCAAGCAAGTATTAGATGCTCTTGATATAAAATCTAAAGTAGTTCAAGCTAAGATTAAATTTAGTAAAGATGCTAGCAAAGAGTTCAACAAGATGCTTGAGCGTAGCAAAGGTATTGCTGCGGATAAAGAGTTCTCTGCTGTTGACGCTAAGTTGAGAGGTGCTAAGAAAGGTAGATTTAGTTTCTTTGTACCACCTTCAGCTGAAGATTTTAAAGGTTTAATATATGCTTTTTTAAGTCCAGGTGAGCAAGGTAATAAAGATTTACAGTGGTTCAAAGATAATTTGTTTACACCTTTTGCTAGGGGTATTAAAGAGTTAAACTCTGTTAAGCAACGTATGACAGAAGAATACTCATCTCTTAAAAAATCTTACCCTGAAGTTGTTAGTAGTTTAAACGATAAAATAGCTAATACAGAGTTTACAGTTGACAATGCTTTAAGGGTTTATTTATGGAACAAAGCTGGTTTAGATACACCAGGTTTATCAGATACTGAAAAAAGCTTACTAGTAGATCATGTAGCTAAAGATGCTTCGTTAGTTGCTTACGCTGACGTGCTTAGTAATATAACAAGATTAGAAGAAGGTTACGTTAAACCTACTGATTACTGGATAACTCAAAATATAGGTGCTGATCTATATAATGTAGCTGAAAAAATAAATAGAAGTACTTATTTGTCAGAGTGGCAAGATAATGTTGATTTAGTTTTTTCTGCAGAAAACTTAAACAAAATAGAAGCTATATACGGCTCTAACTTTAGAGAAGCTTTAGAGCATATGTTGTACAGAATGAAGACTGGTAGTAACAGACCTAGCGGTCGTACTTCTACTGAGAATAAATTCTTAAACTGGATCAACGGATCCGTTGGTGCTGTGATGTTCTTCAATATGAGATCTGCTTTACTTCAGAACTTATCTATGGTTAACTTCTTAAACTTTGAAGATAACAATATATTTGCAGCATCTAGAGCTTTTGCTAATCAAAAACAATACTGGTCAGACTTTGCAGAGCTGTTTAACTCAGACATGTTAAAGCAGCGTCGTGCAGGTTTAAAGATAGACGTGTCGGCTTCTGAACTTACAGATGCTTTTGCTCAAGGTAAAAATAAAGCTGAGGCTGTTATAAAGTATTTATTAGAAAAAGGTTTTTTACCTACGCAGTTGGCCGATAGTTTTGCTATTGCAAGTGGTGGTGCTACGTTTTATAGAAATAGAATAAATAAATATATAAATCAAGGTATGTCTCAAGCTGAGGCACAGGAGCAAGCGTTCTTAGACTTTCAAGAGTTAGCAGAAGAAACACAACAGTCTTCTAGGCCTGATCTTATATCTATGCAACAGGCATCTTCTCTTGGTAGAATAATACTTGCTTGGGCTAACACGCCTATGCAATACACTAGACTAACTAAGAAAGCTTTATCTGATTTGATAAACGGTAGAGGAGACGCTAAAGCTCATATATCTAGAATTATATACTATGGTGCTGTACAAAATATTATATTCGGATCTCTTCAAACTGGCTTAGCTTTCTTAATGTTTGGTGATGAAGAAGAAGATAAGAGTAGAGATAAAAAAGAAGAGAGAGTACTCAACGGTATGTTAGACACATTGTTAAGAGGTGTTGGTGTGTATGGCGCTTTACTTTCTACAGCTAAAAATACTTTAATAAGAGCTCATGAAGAGCTTGGTAAAGGTTTTGGTAAAAAAGATTACTCTAAAATAATGCAAGAGTTAATTAGTTTATCGCCACCTATAGGTAGTAAGGTTAGAAAAATAATTAATGCTGTAAAAAGTTACGACTTTAATAAAGATATTATAGACCAAATGGATCATGGTATTAATAATCCAGCTTGGAATATATTTTCAAATGTAGTTGAAGGTGTTACTAATGCTCCTGTAGCTCGTATACAAAACAAGCTTAATAATGTTAGAGAAGCGTTTGAAGGTGATCACGAAATGTGGCAGCGTGTAGCTTTGGTTATGGGTTGGCAGAAATGGGATCTTGGTATTAAAGACGCTGAAATAGAAGAGGCTAGAGAAAAAGTTAAAGAGAAGAAAAAAGAAGATAAGAAAAAAGAAAAGAAAAATAATAAGAAAAAAGAAAAGAAAAAGAAAAAAGAATATAGATGTATAGCTAACAAAAAGAGTGGTGGTAGATGTAAGAATATGACTACAAGTAAAACATTAAAATGCTACGCACATAGATAATATGAAGTTTATAGGACAATACATACAGAGTTTAATTGCTAGATTTCGCAACGACGTTTATTTAGATAACGTTCAGTCTGGATCTGTTAACAGTGGTGATCATCTTGGGATTGACGCTTATGGTAAGATAGTAAAAACAACTGGTGGTGGTGGTAGTAATATAAAAAAAGTAGATGATTACTCGCCACCTAATTCAGTAGCTGATTTTGAAGGTAAAGATTTTTATTTATCAAACCATCCTAATAACAGTGCCAGTTTACAAAGACTTTTCGTTATCAATAACGAGGAAGATGGTATTTTTTATGAAGATTTAAATAGATGGGTTGCTTTAACTTTTAACTTATCAGAGCCTAAATTTTCCGGTCAAACTAATACAGGTGCTAAGTATACGATAGGATCAAGTAGTTCTATATGGTTGCAAAATGATCCTGGTATTGATTGCAATTACAATAGTATACATAGCAACGGTCTTGATTCGAATGCCACTAACACAATTCAAATTATAAACAAAAGTGCGAATCAAGCTGGTGGGTCGTTAACAACCATAACTAACAGTGATATTACACAGGGCGGTGAGCTTACTGGTTTAGTAAACTATAGATTTGGAGAAACATCAGCAGATTTTGATATTTACTATCCTAACGATTCAACTTGGCAACCAAACGCAGGTTATAAAACTTTATCAATTCAAATATTCGCAAATGATCAAAGCTCTACAGCTCAACAAATAAAAAGTGGTACGTATAAGTTTTATAACAAAAAGTATTATGGCTTTTTTGCTAACTCTACTATAACTGGTAGCCAAATTACAACATTATTTAATGACTGGGCAGACAACCAAAATTCTATAGGGATAAGTGAAACAACTGTAAACCCTAATAATACAATGAAGTATATATACTATTGTTATCCTTCTAGGTATGGTGATGGGCAAGCTGGAAATACTACTAACACTGCTAGACCAGGAACAGGTAGTTCATGCGTATTGTCATGGAAGATAAATACATTACCAGTAACGGGTGGATTTGATCATTTAACCCCAAGTATTAATGTAACAGGAGCTTCTTACTATAACGATCCAACAATAACCCACGATAGTATAAGTGGAATAACAGCTGGTATGGCTGTATTCGGTGATGGTATTCCAGAGAATGCTACTGTTTCTAGTGTAACTAGCAATACAGAGTTCGAGTTAAGTGTATCTACTACTGGAAATCAAAAGACCAACCAGAACATATTTGTAGGAAATAAAATAGCTGTAACTAATACAGCTAATTATACTGAGTTTTATGATGTATATAGAAGCCCACAGCAGTATGATGCTGAAACTAGTTTTGAAGTAATAAAAAGTTAATTATGCCAATAGGTTTAGGAGATATAGTAGGACAAATAGGTACAGGTGATTATAGGCTTGTTAAAGGTAAGGATGTAGACATAACAGCAGCTACGGCCTTAAGCACTTTAGAAAATGCTGATATATTCTTGGTTGACGAAGGTGCTGCTGGTACTCAAGCGTCTACTAAGAAAATTACTGCAGATAATATATGGTCATACATACAAGGTAAAGCTGGTAGTGGTAATGGTGGTCTAGTTCCTAGCGCTGGATCTGCTGGTCAATTTTTAGCACACGATGGTAGCTTTGCTCAAGTGGATTACGGTAATTTATCTAATACTCCTACTATACCTAGTATTGCTAATGCTACAAATAATAGAGTTTTAACATCTACTGGTGGTACGGGTATAAATGCTGAAAGCGGTTTAACTTTTACCGGTGACACCTTAGATTTAGAAGCTAATATAGCTCAAATAATAATACATAGAACTGGGAATGACGGTGTCGCTCCGTTTTTGACTTTTTTAAAAGACAGGGGTGCTGCCGGCGTAGATGATGACGATATAGCTAAGCTTCAGTTTAAGTCGTTTGACGATAAATCAACACCCGAAGAAACCATATATGCAATGATTGTAGCTAGCATATCTGATGCTACAGAAGGTGAAGAGTCTGGAAATTTAGAACTAAACGTTACTAGTCATGGAGTTGGAGGTCAAGTTGGTTTATTATTGAAAGGAGATACAAACGTTGCTAATACAGTAGATGTTGATATAGCTAAAGGTACTAGCTCAACTACAACCGTAGCAGGTGATCTTCAAATTAACGGTAACGATATAAAAGATAATGATGGAACTACTTGTATAACATTTGATAGTAATGGTAACACTACAATTCAAAATGACTTAACTGTCGGTGCTCAAGAAGATGGCGACGCTACATTAATAATATCAGCAGATACAGATAATGGTAATGGTGAAGAAGGTGATAATGCTAGACTTTGGTTTAAACAAGATGGAGACATTACCGAAGGTGCTATACAAATGTCTAGTAATGTTCTTAATATCATAAATAATATATCAGGTGCTGGTGGTATTAGCTTTCAAACAGGGACTACAAACAATACAGGAACGACAGACCCAGCTACAGGAGCTACAGAGAGAATGAGTATAGCTAGCAATGGGCAAGTATCAGTAGCAGGTAATTTATCTTCTAACACTTTAGGCGTTACACAAGGTATCAACTCTGATTCTCTTTTAGCTAGTAAAGTTACCGCTAGAATTAGAGAAAATTTTATACCTACTGCTGCTACAGTATCTAGTGGTTTATGTGAAATAATTACACAAGGATCTGTTTACGGTGGAGGTAGTCTTACTCCTGGTAAAGTTTACCAACTAGTTCCTGATGCTACTAACAACGCAAACATGAGCTGGAAAGCAACTAACGCTACTAATACTTCCTCAAGCAGTGGTTTACTAGCCGTGGCTTTAAGTACTAGTCCTAATAACGGTATGCTATTAAGGGGCGTAGTAGTAATAGAAAGTACTTTACTTAGTTCTGTAAGTCCAGGTGATACTTTGTATTTAAGAACTGCAGATGGCGGTATAATTCAAACACCACCTAACTCAAGTGGTAACTGTCAAAGAATTATAGGTCATTTTTTAAAGACAACAGCAACAGATGGTGATCGAATGATTCATTTTAACCCATCACAAGAATTTATAACCCTTGCCTAGTATAAGTAGAATATCAGGAACTCCTATAACTAATGTTAGTAGGGTAAGTGGGCAACCAAAAACTAATATAAATCGTATGTCGGGTGTAGCAGTACCAGCTTCTGGACCATTGTCTCAAATTTATCAGTTTGAAGCTCAAGCTACTCAAGAAAGCGCAACAGCTTCTTGGACGCCAACTAACAACTGGGTTAATGGTACTAGCGCTGTTAGTGGTACTTATTGGGGTAGAACCTCTAATAAAACAGTTAAAGGTTGGAACTTAGGTACGGATAGTACGCCTTCAGGTGCTACAGGTCCAGCTGGTGGTGTTAACACTTCAACCGGTGGTCACGCTACTAGTTCACCTAATGACAACTATATATATACAGAAGCAAGTAGTAATAGGCATTTATATGCTTTTGTAGCTAGAACACCTGCGTTTAACCCTGCTAATATGCAAGATGCTAATAATAATTTAGATTTAAAATTTTGGGTACATGGGTATGGTAGTCAAATAGGAGACTTGTATGTTTACATTGATACGTCTACAACATCTAATCACGCTAACGCTACAGAGTTAGCAGCTTACGAGTCTTTCAGTGGCTACTCATCTAATAACAGTGTTTGGCAGGAAAAGACAATTAGTTTAAATAGTTACAGAACAGGTAATCAACAGTACTATATATATTTTTTAAGTCAAAATGCTACTGGTTTTAGAGCTGATATAGCTGTTGATGCAGTACACATAATAGAAAGTTAAACATGAATTAATATGGCAAAGAAATATGTGAATATAACTAGTACACCGACTACTACTATTTTGTTATCTAATGCAGATAAACAACAGACGGGTAAAATAAAAAGTATTAGCATAAGTAATAATCATAACACTAGCCACGCTACTATATCTTTATATCTTGATAGCAATAGTACGAATGATGATTATTATTTTTTTAAAACACTTAACTTACCTAAAGGTACGTCGCTTTTTTTAAACGAGGGTTTGTCGTTTGATATAAACAACTATGCTTTAAAGTTTACTAACGCAGACTCTGATGATATATCAATAATAATAAAGTAATGAGATTAAGTAAAAATTTTACGTTATCAGAGATAACAAAAAGTAACACGGCAAAAAGACTAGGAATAAAAAATGTACCGGATAAAGAACACCTTAAAAATATGCAAGTGCTTATTAGAGATCTTATACAGCCTATGCGTGACGCTCTTGGTCCTATTAGGGTTAGTAGTGGTTATCGTTCCCCGGCGCTTAATAGAGCCATTGGTGGTTCGAACAAGAGCCAGCATTGCAAAGGTCAAGCTGTTGATATTCAGTTTTTCAAGAAGGGCAAGATGTGTAATAAAGAAATCTACGACTGGGTTATTAAGGAAGGAATAGAGTTTGATCAGATGATTAACGAGTTTGATTATGCTTGGATCCACATATCGTTAAGACCAGATGATAAAAATCGTAGGATGATTTTAGAGGCATACAAAGATGATGATGGTGACACAGCTTATAAAGTAGCTGATGTATAAAAAAAAGGGAGGCGTTAACCTCCCTTTAATTATTTAAACAACTTCGCAAGCACCACCGACACAGGCTAACTGATCTTTGAGATCTGTGTTATCGTCGAGCTCTATAACTTTAGATAAATCTATTTGATGTAACGTCTTAACCATTTCATCGTATTGCTCTTTAGTTATATCTTCAAACGGAGCTTGAGTATAAGTACCACCATCGTAAGGTAATACAGACAAACCATTGTAGTTGTTTCTGTTTGCCCACATCCACTCACCGGCTGGTCCCCAGTCAGTGTCTTTCAATGACACAGTCGCAGATACATTATGAGTATTACTACCATGCCTGTGACCTTCTTTCACCCACTCAGTTGCTACTTTCTTTACACGCTCAAGCAGATCCATAGCAGACTCAGTTCTAATTATCGAGCCTTCAGGAGCTTTTTGAGGTATACTAATGATAGCTGTATCATGAGGTCTAAAATAATCATCTTCTAATATTTCAGGATGATGTTCATTAAGATATGAATATATAGCCTCGTTTTTCCCTACGCGCAGTCTACGGACATAATAATCATTATGCCATGCGTGAATACCCGATGATGTTCCGAGGACCAGAGATGTCGTCCCTGCAGGTTTTACAGTCGTACATCGCGCTGATTTATTTATGCCGATCATCTTGGCTATCCTCGCGTTTTCTGCTTTGACTATACTTGCACCTTCCTTCATATCCATTTGGAGCACAGCGGCACTCCCTATCCCTGTCATTGACACACCTATAAGAGCGTCTCTTTCTGTTGTCTCTTTCCATACTTCTCTTAAATAATGAAAGTCAGTGTAACCGGCTTGTAGCGTACCGATAAAGGCAGCAGCGCGTACCCTTGAATTAAAATCTTCTTGCGACGAAACATCCGACACGTTTACCTCGCACAGATTACAAAACTGAAAAGGTCGTAGTGCTATCTCACAGCAAGGATTAGTACCCCAAGCTTTATCATTGTTAAGGTAAATACCAGGTTCACCTGAACCAGATAGCTCTACGCGTTTCCATAGGTCAAAGAAAAACTCTTCAGTTATCTTGTGCCTCATAAGCACAGCTGAGTTGTTAGCTCTACCTCTTTGTGGATTTGTTTCCCACCAGTTACCAGACTTACATGCTATCATTTCTTCGTCATCCGCAGAGAACAAAGATATAAGAGCTGCTCTACGTATACCACCAGCTAATACAGCGTCAGCAATGTGGCATACAATATCATGAGCTTGTATTGAAGTTAGCTTAGTACCTTCTTCACAAGCATCAAGTATACCTTGAACTTTAGTTAAACACTCTTTCAAGGGTTGTGGACCAGGTGCTTTACCGCCAGACGTTACAAGTCTTGCACCTTTAGGTCGTATATCAGAGTAATCAAACTCTATTTTAGATGATCGTTTATCACCCATGTAAGACTTAACTAATACTTTTACAGCATCAGCCCAGCCTTCAATTGAATCACCAATGACGAAACGTCTACTACGTTTTAAATGTGGCTTTGTAATATCAGGTAGTTGTTTAATGTTGTGTTTCTGTACTGAATAACCTACGCCACAACCTGATAATAATAAGAACATTATTTCAGAGAGACTATCAATATGATCAATTGGTAAGAACGAACAGTTGTATAACCTGTTAGGTGATATTTCAATTGGCTTACCACCAAACTGTAAGCTACGCATTGAAGGTAAAACCTTTTTATCGTAAACAAACTTATAGTTTGATCTTATTTCATCTTCTAATTTAGGGTATTTCTTGATGTGCATATCCATGTTACGCGTTACAAGCTCTCCCCAAGTTTCTCTTCTGTTTAGTTCTGGAATATACTTAGCATATTTCATATGCACTGTAATGTCGGATAGTATATCCTTACTCGTATTCGTCATTGGCTTCTCTTTCTAATGTTAAACATAAATCTATAAATGGTAAATATAATACGTGGTTTTCTATACCACACCCAGTATCTGGGTAACTTCTAAAACCTATTAAAACTCCAGGGTAAAACCCTATTGAAAGCTCCCAGTTAGTTATCATTTTTTCTTTTATTTAAAATTAATTCAATTACTTTATCGCACTCTTTTTGATTTTGAGGTTTATATAAAGTTACATGCGGAAATTGATTCATAACTAATCTCTTGAATAATTTCCAGCGCATCGGAAAACTTTCGTTGGCTCTACCTTTTGTTTCTATTATAAAGTCTTTACCAATAAAGTCAGGTGTATATTTTATAGGTAGTATACGTTTACAACCTCTGTTAACCATCTCACCTTTACCGTTACTCTGTCTTTCATAAACTTCGTTATCAAAATAAAACCCGTCCACCAGGGTGAATGTCTCACCCTCATATCTAGATTTTATTTTATTTTTCTTTAGTATCTGATACATATAACGCTCAAGCCCGGAGGCGAAGGTGATCCCATCATAGGTCACCTTCTTTGATTTAACCGGGCCACGTTTTTTCTTAGTATTCTTCCGGCGTGTTGTCATAATGCTCTCCGTTATTACCGTTGCGCATTATATTATTCATACGTTGATCTTGCATCTGTTCAAACATCTCTTCGCGTGCTGTTTGAATATATAATATCGCATCCATTAATTCTTCTTGTATATCATTTAGATAACCTAGTAAGTCTTTATGTTTGCCAGTACGTTCGTCATGTAATGTACGACCATACTTTTCATAGCCAACATCAGATCGATGTATAAATCTATCGCAAACATTTTCAACTACAGGATCTCTAAACTTCATACTTCTAGTTGATACACCGCTTTTGCTATCCATTATTTCTCTGCTGCTCATAGTGATTCTGTTTTAACAAATGTTCCATTAACCATTTTACCTGTACGTTTTGATATAGTTTGATAAGCATTATCTATACAGTCTTCTATATCTAGCTTTTCTAGCTTAGCTAGGTTCGTAAGTACTACAACCATATCGCCAATAGAGTCTATAACTTCTGGCTTATCGTTTTTAAGTAATGCTCTAGCTAGTTCACCAGCTTCTTCCATTAACTTAACGTATTGTGTATGTGAATTACCTTTATCATATATACCTCTGACTGTAGCCCAGCTACGTATTTTATCGAAGATATTAGATCTAGATATTTGCTTATCTATATTTTCATTTGAAAATATTTCGTTGGTGTTCATAAACTTAGCCATAGCTTTATTATAAACATAACAACGTTCTACATTAAACTGAGATGTTACAGCGTTTTGCATTATCCAGTTTATTAAACCAGAGGTTAATTCGAATGTACCTTCATTACTTGCTAGCTCCATACCTACGTTATCCATTAATCTACCTCTTAGCTTATTAAGTGGTACAGGAAATGTGGTTGTTTGATCAGTAACGTTTATTCTCATTTTATTATTTTGATTTAAGTTTTTATAAAGTGTTTTATCTACTCTGTAACCGAACTGTTTCTGTAAGAATATTTCTCTTTCAGAGATATAATCTATATCGTCAGACATCTCGATTATTTCATACTCATCTGGGCTGTAACCCTGCTGAACTTCCACCCTATACTTAGGGTCTTTACTTACACCGATCTTTTTACCGGGTATGTGGTATAAACAGTA
>Ga0160423_10000458_pt1 | contig 33288 bp, 33 predicted proteins | sample CRUFie14St8metaG_FD_108191 | JGI IMG/M metagenome (GOLD analysis project Ga0160423, IMG submission 108191) | Marine microbial communities from the Costa Rica Dome - CRUD Field 142mm St8 metaG | ecosystem: Environmental > Aquatic > Marine > Oceanic > Photic zone | place: Costa Rica: the Eastern...
CAAGTTTTTAGAAACCAAGACTCCCTTCAAGTAAAAGATTTTTATTTTAATAATGCATCTTCGTTTATAAAAAAAGAGTCATGGAAAAATCTTAAGTTTAATGAGAATATCAATGGTTTAGAAGATATAGTTTGGGCAAATTTGATGTTAAAAAAAGGAAAAAAAGTTTTTTATAGTTCTGATTCAAGAGTTTTCCATTTTCATGGAATAAATCAAAATAATAATCTTAGACGATTAAGTAGACATATTAAAATATTAAAGACCATTTAATGTTATTAGAAATTTTGAAAAAACATGCTAAGTCAAAAATAAAAAATAAGTTATTTATTTATTCTGATGAAAAAAATTATTCCTTTAAAGAAATTGATGAACTTGTAAATAAAACCTGTAATTATTTTAAAAAAAACCTAGATTTACAAAAAGGTGATAAAATTTGCACTTCGATAGATAACTCCTTAACATATGTTATTATTTATTTTGCCTCAATGAGGTATGGTTTAGTTATTAATCCATCACCAACCTATCTTTCAAAAAATGAATTTATAAAAAATATTAATCAAATTAAACCAAAAGTAATTTTTACAGATAACAATTTAAGTTTAAAAAAAAATAAAGTAGTTAAAATTTTAAACGATAATTTTTTTTATAAGCTAATTTCCAACTATGATAAAAAATATATTAATAGTTATAAGATTATTCCAAAGGAAACTGCTGTTTTATATTATTCATCTGGCAGTACAGGTAACCCAAAGTTAATAGAAATTTCACATAAGGCTATTTATGAATCTCAAAAAATGCAAAAAAATTCAACTTTAAAATTTTCTGGGAATAATCATCTCTGTATATTACCGCTTGCTCATACTTCTTCGCTAAGGTCAACTTTAAAATTTTGTTTGTATAATGGAAGATCCGTATTTCTATATAAAAATTTTTGGTCAATAAAAGATAGATTTATTGACATTATTTATAAAAAGAAAATCACATTTATTCAAGTTGTGCCATCAATTATAAATATGTTGATCCAAATTTACTCAAATGAAAGAAATTTGCAAAAAAAAATTAATTCATTGAAATTTATTGCTTCTGGATCTGCTTACCTTACTGAAAAGCTAAAAACACAATTTAAAAATAACTTTAATATTCCAGTAATAAATATTTATGGTCTTTCAGAAACATGTGCAATCTCAATGACATCATTTAAAAAAAATAATGAAATATATGGTAACTCAATTGGCAAGGTGCTTAAGGGAGTTAAATTCAAAATAATTAATGAAAAAAATAAGAAAGTAAAAAATAATGAACCAGGTGAACTTTTGATTAAATCTCCATCTATATTTAGTGGATATTATAATTCAAATTCAACTTTAGACAATTTTACAAAAGACAAATTTTTTAAGACTGGAGATATAGTAATTTCAAATAATAATAATGAACTTACATATGTTGAAAGAAAAAAAAACATTGTAATTAAATCAGGTATAAACATAAATTGTAGAGAAATTGACAATACTTTAATTTCTTTAGATTATGTAAGTGATTCATATACAACCAGTAAATCAGATTTATTTCATGGTGAAGTTCCTATTTCATATGTAGTACTAAAAAAAAAGAAAAGAAATGAAGATATAATAAAGGATATTAAAAAAGTACTTGGTGAATTTAAAACACCCAATAAAATAATAATATTAAAGGAAATACCAAGATCACAAACAGGAAAAATTCAATTTTTTTTATTAAATAATCATGAATAGTAGAAAAGATAAAGAAATGAAACTTTTAGTAATAGCCAAAAAAATTTTTAAAAATAAAAAATTATCAATTAATGACTCTCCTGAAAAAGTAAAAAATTGGGACTCAATGCAACATTTAAAATTTTTAAGTGAGGTTGAAAAAAAATTTAAAATTAAGATATCTTTTCAGCAAAGTTTAATGATAACAAAAATTAGAGATATTCTTAAATTCATTTAATTTATAAAAGGTTTTTTTCCTATTATGTAATACGGATTTTTTTTAATTTTTTTTGATACAAAATCAAAAATATCTCTAGTATTGCAAATTGAAATTTCAAAATTATTAATTTTATTATTTTTTAAAATTTTATTTTTTATTAAATCTTTTTCTATTTTCAATTTTTTTTTTCTTTCATAAAAATTATATTTTTCTATAGAGTTAACATAATATTCATAATAAGAATATTTCATCTTAGATTTTGGAAAAAAAATTTTAGAATATCTATAGGGAACCATATTCATTTGTTCAACAAAGTGCAAAAATGTACTTGAAGTTAGAAAACGACATCCTAAAAAAAGCATCTTAGCATCAAAAGTATATAATTTTTCAAAAACAGATCCTCCACCTGAAGCTGAATTTGAATTATTTAAAAATAAATCTTTGAATTTACCTTTACAAGAAAAAGAAAAAATAGGATGATCACTTCTTTGGTAATTTTTTTTAGTTCTAATATATTCATCAAAAATACCCATTTCTGAAGGAGTAGTTTTTTTATTGAACAAACCAGTTTTACAAAAAGAGTATGTAAATGCTGGAAAAATAAGTGTACTTTCTTTATTAAAATATAAATTTAAAAAATAATTTAATTTTTTACATTTATCAATCCAACTTTTTCCATTAATTTTAGAAATATCAGTATGTATTAAAACTATATCATTTTTATTACAGTCATTTTGTTCTAAAACTTTTTTAAAATTATTGAAAATCATTTCACTATTATTATAGTAAATACTAAATTAAATAACTATTTATTTTAAAGTATACACAAATTAATAATTTAAATAACTTGAAAAATATTTCTAATATAACGATACTTTTAACTATTTTTAATAGAATTGATCATACTAATAAATGGCTAGATTTTGCAGAACAAAGCAAAATTCCATTTAAAATTTTTATTTCAGATGGTGGAAACATACCTGATATTAAAAAAAAACTAAAATTAAAAAAAAGAAAACTTAACATTACATACAATAAATTTAAATATTATAAAAATTATAATTTTTTTTATGAAAAATTTTACAAGTCTGTAAAAAAAATTGACACAAAATATATTTTTATTGCTGATGATGATGATTATATTATTTCGAATTCAATCACTAAGTCAGCAAGATTTTTAGATAAAAATAAACATTATTCTTGTGCGAAAGGTATTAATTGTTTGGGAGAGTTGATAAGAAATAATAATAAAGTTTTAGGGTTAATTTTAAGAGATGAAGGTAAAAAAAAATATAAGTCAATATCTTCGAATATTCCAGATTTAAGACTTATAGAATACTTTAAAAAAAATCATTTATCAGTTTATAATGGTTTACACAGAAAGGGTTCTCTTTTAAAGACATTTAAAATCTTAAATTCAAAAAATTTTTTTAATTTATTTGTCACAGAATTAATTTTTTGTCTTTCGGTTATATATAACGGTAAAGTTGTAAGAATGAATCACGTAGATTACATAAAAATGGACAATACAAAACAGAGCTCTAGTCATAATTTTTATCTTTTCAGACCATTTTCATTAATTAGTAAATCAAAGGAATTTTCTAAAGAAAACAATTTAATTTTTGAATTTATAAATTTTTTTAATAAAAAAAATGAGAAAAAATTTAGATTTCTACACAATCAAGCTGTTGAAAATGATAGAGTTTTAAGAATTGAAGAAGAGAATAACAACGACACCTTTTTTAAAAAATTCAGATGGATAATTAAGAGTATTTTTATAAAAATGAAATTATATTATTTAATTAAGTATTTTTACTTAAAATTATTTAGATCGTTATATTTCCATAAAAGAGTAGCAGTTATTGATAAAAGATTAATAAAAATTGTAAAAAAAAATATTAATAGTTTTGTTAAAATTGTAGAATTTAATAGAGACTATAAATTTTGATTAAATTTTTGATGAAAAAAAAAAAATATTTTAAAAGTGTTTATGTTTATGAATTTTTAAAACATAAAGATAATAGAGGTTTCTTTGTTGAATTATTTAATCAAAAAGATTTAAGGAAAAAATTAGATATTAATTTTAATTGTTTGCAAACTTGTTTAGCATATTCCAAAAAAAAAGTATTTCGCGGATTCCATATTCAAAATATCAAACCTATTGAGCAATTAATCTCAGTAATTTATGGAAGTGTTTATTATTATTTTTTTGATATCAGAAAAAACTCTAAGACGTTTGGCAAACATCATAAAGTATTACTATCTAGCAAAAATAAAAGAATGTTATATTTGCCCAAAGGATTTGCAGGAGGTTATTACTGTGTAGATAAAGAAAATTTCGTTCTTTATCACCAAAATGAATTTTTTTATAGAAAGTATGATACAGGATTTAATATTACAAGCAAATCAATCAATATAAAAATCCCTGAAAAAATTATTAGATCAAAAAAGGATTTAAATTTAAAAAGTTTTAACGAGTTTAAAAATTCTATTATTGAACAATAATAAGAATTTTTTATATTAATTGTTGCGTTAAAAATATTTTATAATAAAAGAATGATGTATTTAAAAAGTTATTTTGCTTTAATATGAAAAAAAAAAACTTAAAAAATTTTTTAACCTATATCTGCTGAGTGATAAAAAATTTTAAATCAGATTTTTCAAAAAAAAATTTAAAAACCATAATAAACTTTGGTCAAATGCCTCTAGCAAATGGCTTTATAGCTAGAATTGATAAAAAAAAAGAATATAAATTTAATTTAAAACTGGGATTTAATCCAAAATTGAAATTAGTACAATTATTTGATTATCCTGCCCCAAATAAAATGTTTAACAAAAATTATGCATTTTTATCCTCTACATCAGAACACATGAAAACTCATTTTTTTAACTATGCAAAAAAAATAAAAAAAAAAGTAGGTAAAAAAAATTTTTCAGTTCTAGAGATAGGTTGCAATGATGGAATTTTATTAAAAAACTTTAAAAAAAATGACCATCTTGGAATCGAGCCATCCCAAAATGTTTGTAGAATTGCTCAAAAAAAGGGTCTTAATGTGATAAATAAATTCTTTAATAAAAACCTTCTCAAAACAAAAAATATAAATAAAAAATTTGATGTAATTTGTGGTGCAAATGTTTTTTGTCATATACCAAATCTATATGAAATGTTTTTTACTCTAAGTAAATTTCTCAAAAAAGGTGGAATTGTAGCAATAGAGGAACCATACTTAGGTGACATGATTACTAAAACATCTTACGACCAGATTTATGATGAACATATTTATATATTTTCAATTATATCTATAAATAAAGTTGCTTCTCTATTTGGGCTTGAAGTATTTGATGCGGAACACCAAACTACTCATGGAGGATCTATGAGGTATTATTTGTCTCAAAAAAAAGAACGGACAATTTCTACAAAACTAAAATCATTATTAAAAGTTGAAAAAAAATTAGGTCTCGATAATTTTATTAAATTAAAAGAGTTTGAAAAAAAGTGCAAAAAATCAAAGAAAAATTTAGTAAGTAGAATAAAAAAAATTTCTAAAAATTTTGAAATTTACGGATATGGTGCCACTTCGAAAAGCACAACAATTCTAAATTTTTGTAAAATTGAAAAAAAATATATAAAAGGTATTTTTGACAATTCATTTACCAAAATAGGAAAGTTTACTCCAATTACTCACATCCCAATACTTGATTATGAAAAAAATTTTGAAAGAATTAAACCCAAAATATGTATATTGTTTGCTTGGAATCATTACGCAGAAATATGTAAAAAAGAAAAAAAAAATCTGAATAAAGGAATGAGGTTTATAACACATATAGATAAGAAATTTTTATTTAAGTTTAAAAAATATTTTATATGAAAATTTCCTATTTAATTAATCTTAGAAATTTAAATCTAGATAACTCCTTAAATATTTTATTTAAATGATATTGTTTTGGGACAAAAAATCATCAAATAGAAAATTTAGTATAAATAATTTTAGAAACTCAAAAAATCATAATATTTTTGCTAACTGGTCTCCATATCAAAGAGGTTTAGTCTACTATAATTTTTTAATTAATTACTATGTTAATCAAAATAAGTCAGAATTTATTAAATTTAAAAAGAATTTAAATAATGATAATATTGGCAATCCACCACATTTATTTTTAAATGAAAAATACAATATTTCTTATGATGATCGTCTGTCTTTTGAAGAATTTTTTTTTTAAAAAAAAATTTTAAAACAAAAAAAAATTAAACATCATTGAAATTGGACCAGGGTACGGTAGGACTGCTGAATATATTTTAAAAAATTACAATGTAAGTAGATATGTTTGTGTAGATTATAAAGACATATTAAATTTAACAAAAAAATATTTAAAAAAAATTTTAAATATAAGTTTATATAACAAAATAATATTTTGTGAGTTTAGAAATTTTAATTTTCAAAAAAACTTTTTTTTAGAGACTTATAATATAGAAAAATTTGATTTGTTGATTAATTCAGATAATTTTCATGAAATAGAAAAAAATATCGTTAAAAAATATTTAAATTTCTTTTCTCCTTTTTGTAATTGTTTTTTTATTAAAAATGCTGTAGCAAAATATAAACCGCAAAATTTAATAGATCATTTAAGTAAAAAAAATGTTCCAAAATATAATCAAAAACTTGGTTTATGTCCTGAAACAATAAATATATTTGACAATACAAAAATTAAGATTCAATCCCGAACATACTTAAAAAGATACAATCCATTTAAACATAAAACAAAAATTTATAGTATGTTGAGTGAGATTTATCCTAGTTGTATGCTTGCTTTATTTGTAAAAAAAAAATAGTTTTTTGATTTTACTTTTCAAATGCCATTTAATTTATTTTTTAACTAAATTATATATTTTATATTTTTTTAGCTATTAAATTAATCATATGATCCCTATCTTTTTTCCATCTAAAATTTTTTAATTCAATAACTTTAAAACCAAGCTTTTCACATATGGAATTTAGTTTTTTTTTTGAATAACAGTTTTTATGGTATTGACCTCTACCTTTTTGACTTCCATAAAAAGTTGCTGTTAGATAACCCCATCTATTTTTTGGTTCATATGAGTATGTACCAAACCAAAATTTTTCTTGAATTGCTTTATTATCATCCCTGTGAAAATCTATCCAGTTATCCTCAGCCTTTAACCATTGTTTAACAGTTTTTTCAAAATCAACTGTAGATAATTTTATAATACCTCCTTTTTTAACAACTCTTTTAATTTCATGAAAGAATTTACGCTCTTCGATAAAAGATAAATGTTCAATTAATCCATCTGCACGAATTTCATTCACGGTTGAGTCTTTATATGGAAGTTTAAATATATTGTAATTATATATTTTGAGATTTTTTATTTTCTTCAAATTTGGATATCTTTTTTTTATTACAGATAAGCTATCTTGATCAACATTTATATAATTTTTTAATGGTCTACTAGCACAACCTAAATTTAACCTAATTTTTTTTATCATATTTAAATTTTCTTATTATTAAGTTTCGTATAACAAATGTTATTTTAAAGCAAATATGATTAATCATACAAATGTCAATAAATAAACAAAAAGTTAATACTTGTTTGGCAATGCAAACAAAAAATTAGATTTAAAATTCCTCAAAAATGTTATATCAAACTTAAATTTAATGTCTATTTTCATTAATCTAATCCCAGTTATTATTTGAATAAAAATGAAAATTTCGAAAAATAAAAATTTTTATATTTGGGAAGGTATTTTTGATATTTTTAAAAAAGCAAATAAATTTAAATTGGGACCAGGTTTTAATGGTAAGAAATGGAAAATAGAGCAATCAAAGATATTTAAAATATGCAAAGATTGTTCCATAAATAAAAAAAAAATTCCAAAAATTTATAAAGAAAGAAACTTAGGTTTACTTTTTGTAATAAAAAAAATTTTAAATAAAAAAAAAAATATTAAAATTCTAGATTATGGAGGGGGTTTTGGAATAGCTTATTATATTTTGAAAGAAAATTTTGAAAAAAATATTAAATTTATTTCTTATTCTATTTTAGAGATTCCTAGTTTCTGTAAATTTGCAAAAAAATTAAATTCTAATGTATCTTTTGTTAGTAGGTTTAACCAACAGAGAAAGTATGACTTACTATACTCATCATCAGCACTTCAATATGTTACTAATTGGAAAAAAACAATCATTAAATTTGCCAAAACAAATTCAGATTTTATTTTATTATCAGATACTTTTGTAGGAGATATCCCATCATATATATCATTACAGAATTACTATGGAAGTAAAATTCCTCATTGGTTTATTAATTTTAAGGAGTTTAATGAAATTTTTATGAATAATGGTTATAAGTTAGTAAGTAAAAAAAAAACTATAGCAACTAGACTGGGCAATAAAAAAATTTTACCTATGCAAAATTTTAAAAAAAAATATAGGTTGACTAACACATTCAATCTTTTGTATGAAAAAAAATAATATTGTCGTTACTGGTGGTAAAGGTAGATTTGCATCTATTCTTAAAAAAGAAAAAACAAACTTTAAATTATTTTATCCTAATAAAAGTGAGTTAAATATTTTAGACATTGACAGTATAAAAAAATTTATAAGAAAAACAAAACCTAGATACTTAATTCATTTAGCGGGACTCTCAAGACCAATGGATTTGCATGAGAAAGATATTACCAAAAGTATAGATTTAAATATTATAGGTACAAGCAATATCACAAAGGTGTGTAGTCAATTTAATGTAAAATTGATTTATTTTTCAACTAATTTTGTTTACCCAGGAAAAAAGGGCAATTATAAAGAAACGGATCCTGTTTTGCCTTACAATAATTATGCATGGTCTAAATTAGGAGGAGAGTGTGCGGTGCAAATGTACAAAAACTCATTAATATTAAGAGTAAGTATGACGGAATATCCTTTTGTTCATAAGCAAGCATTCTATGATGTAAAAAATAATTTTTTATTTCATAAGGACGTAGCAAGTATCATTTTTAAACTATTAAGAAAAAAAGGAATCATAAATGTTGGTGCAAAAACTAGTACTGTATATAATTTCGCAAAAAAACATAATTTAAATATAAAAAAAATATTTGCAAAAAAAATTTTTGGTAAATTGTATCCTATTAATCAAGACATGAATGTTTCAAAATTAAATAAAATTTTAAAATAAAGTATTATTAACAAAGAACTCTTATGGTACAAGTGAACAGCGGTAAATAATTATTTCGTATAGCTTAAGACATATAAAATTTAATTGAAAAACTTTAAATGAAAAAAAAAATAAAACAATTTTTATATATTTTAGGGAACTATAAAAGTAAATTTATTAAGTCCATATCATTATACATATCATCTTCTGTGATAGATGTGATAGTTTTAGTTTTACTTCCATCTTTGATCTCATCTTTTTTTGGTAGGTCATCAACTATAGATCTTAATTTTTATACGATTGATGTTGACCAAAAAAATGGAATCTTAATTATTGGGAGTATTATTTTACTTTTAACATATTTAAAAAGTTTTTTAAATTATAAGTCTATTTTGAGTATAATTAGATTATCGAGTGAGCTACAAAAAAAAAATAGAAAAAAAATTTTCTCATTTTATAAAAAAATTTATATAAACGATATTTCAAAAAATAATTTAGAAAAGTACCTTAATTATACTTCATATGTTGTCGGTGTTTTTTCAGAAAATGTTCTTTTTAAACTAGTAACATTAATTTCAGAGCTTGTCATAATTTTAATAATTTGCTCTTATTTATTGACTGTAGATCCAATTGTACTTTTTGTGCTGATTTTATTTTTTTCTTCATTATTTATTGGTTATTTTTTTCTTATAAGAAAATTTATTTTTATTGCTGGTAAAAAACAAGCTAGTTCAATGCAAAGATTAGTAGAGGTAATTAATAGTATTTTTAAAGGTTTTAAAGAAATTAAAGTGCTTAAGCTTGATAAATTTTTTGATAAAAAATTTGATTATTCAAATGAAGAGTTTAATAGATACAATGTTAATTATCAAAAATTAATTTTCTTACCAAAATATTTAATTGAGACAGTAATGATCACATTTGTGATCTTGCTATTTTTTTTTATTAAAACTTTTAGTGACACTTCACTATCGGATAATTTAGAATTAATAGGTGTTTTTTTATTTGCTGCATTTAGAATAGCTCCTTTGGCTTACAATATTTTTAGTTCATTTTCTCAAATTTCTTCATCATGGTATTCTGTAGAACAATTATATTTTGAATTTAAAAGAACAAATTTTTTACAAAACAGTGATAAAAGAAAAAGTGATAAAAACTTCTTTAAAAAAAAGAATAGTATTAATAAAATTAGTGATATAAGTCTCAAAAATATTTTTTTCAAATATCAAAATAATAAAAAAAAATATATTTTAAAAAATGTTAACTTAAATTTTTCTTTTGGAACATGTGTGGGTATTAAAGGAATCTCTGGATCAGGAAAGACTACGTTAATTAACATCTTATTAGGATTATTAAGACCTCAAAAAGGAAAAATAATTATTAATAAAAAATTTGAGTCAGATCTCACCAATTTTAATGAGAAAATTAGTTACACACCTCAAGATATTTTTTTAGAAAAAGGATCTATTTTTGAAAATATAATTTTAGGTGAAAAAAGAAATATGGTTAATATAAAAAAAGTTATTGATAGCGCTAGAAATGCACAAATATTGTCTTTTATTAAAACTAAAAGTAATAAAAAGACTCTTGAAATATTAAAAAAAACCAATGTAGAAAACTTATCTGGAGGGCAATTGCAAAGAGTTGCAATTGCTAGAACATTATATTTTGAAAAAGAAGTTTGTGTATTTGATGAATTTACTTCAGCTTTAGATTTTAATTCTGAAGATAAAATTGTAAATCACTTGAACAAAATTAAAAAGAATAAGATAATCGTAATAGTATCGCATAGATCAAATGCTATGAAATATTGCGATAAAATTTATGAAATTAAAAATGGAACATTAAAATAAAAATTAATTTTTTTTAAAAACATAAATATAATAAAGTATAGTAATGCCAATTTTTTTTGCAAATCCCAGATCACAAAATCTAAGAATAAAAAAAAAGATAATGAATGTAATAAGTGAAGTAATATTACAAAAAAAATATATATTAGAAAATCAAAATAAAAAATTTGAAAATAATCTTAAAAGATATTTTAAGATCAAATACGCAGTAGGTGTAAATAGTGGAACAGATGCATTAAAAATTGCCATTAAATCTTTAGGAATTAAAAAAAACTCTGAAATTATAATACCAACATTAACAGCTACTGCAACTGGTTCGGCAGTATTAGAAGCAGGAGCCAAACCTGTTATCATCGATGTGGATGAAACTGGAAATTTAAACTTAGAAATATTAAAAAAAAAAATTAATAAAAAAACACAAGCAATTATAGTAGTTCATTTACATGGAAATTTAGCAAATATTAAAAAAATTAAAAAAATTGTGGGCAACATCCCTATAATTGAAGACTGTGCTCAATCATTTGGCTCATCTATAAAAAATAAAAAAGCAGGAACTTTTGGGAAAATTGCTTGTTTTAGTTTTTATCCAACAAAAAATCTTGGTGGCATTGGAGATGGAGGTGCTATAATCACTAATAATAGCTCAATTTATAAAAAGATTATTTCATTGAGGCAGTATGGGTGGGATAAGAAAAGAATTTCAAAAATACCTGGCTACAATAGTAGACTTGACGAAATTCAAGCAGCAATACTCAATTTAAAGATTAAATATATTGATAAAGATAATAACGAAAGAATAAAGATTGCTAAAAGATATATTGAGGCATTCAAAGATATGCCAATTAGTTATCCAAAAATTCTTAATGATTCAAAACATACTTATCATTTATTTGTAATTAAAGTAAAAAACAGAGATAAATTAATTAACTATTTGATCTTAAATAAAATTTATCCTTCAATTCATTATAAATATGCATTACACAATATGCCTTCATTTAAAAAATACAAAAAATCTAATATGTTCCACGCAGATAAATTGACACAAAACATGATAAGTTTACCTCTATATCCTGGTTTAAAGTATAATGAACAAAAAAAAGTAATTAAAGTAATACAAAAATATTTTAAGCAAAATTAAATTAGATAAATGAAAAAAACAATAATCATAACAGGAGGATTGGGCCATATTGGTTCATATTTAATTGAAAATTTTTTGAGAAAAAAAAATAATTTACATTTAATTATAATAGATAACTTGCAATCTCAAAGATATTCATCTTTATTTAATCTTAAATTAAAAGGGAATAAATTTAGTTTTTATGATTTAGATCTTACAAAAGATTCCATTTCAGATGTAGTTAAAAATGCAAATCTTTTAATACATTTGGCTGCTATTACAGATGCAGAAAATAGTGTTGGAAAAGAAAGTCTTTATAAAAAAAATAATTTAAATTGTACAAAAGAAGTAATTAAATTTTGTAAAAAATACAATGTGCCTTTTATATTTCCATCTTCTACAAGTGTTTATGGAAAAATGAAGCATAATGAAATATTATTTGAAGATAATCAAAAAATACTTTATCCCCAATCACCTTATGCAAGAATAAAATTAAAAGAGGAAGAACTTATAAAACAAAATTTTGAGGATATTAGATCTATAATTATTAGACTAGGAACTATAGTCGGAAAATCAAAAGGAATGAGATTTCATACTGCTGTTAATAAATTTTGTTATCAGGCATGTATGAATAAGGAAATAACAGTTTGGAAAAGTGCATATAATCAAGTGAGACCTTATGCAACATTAAGTGATTTTTATAGAATAATAGATTTTTTTATTAAAAATGAAAAGTATATAAATAACCAAACATATAATTTAGTAACAAAAAATTTAACTGTAAAACAAATTATTGACATAATAAAAATCAAAAAAAAAATAAATTTAAAATTTGTTAATAGCAAAATAATGAATCAATTAAGTTATAAGGTTTCTAATAAGAAAATTTCTAATTTAGGTTTTAGGCCAATTTATAATATTAAAAGCGAAATATTTGAGACGCTCAAAACGTTTAAATTTCAAAATAAAATCAGATAAAAGCTTTTTTCTTTAGTTTTAAAAATTTTTCATAATCATGGATATAATCATTTTTATAATATTTCTTATCACATAACACAGCTATGTATCCTTTCTTTTTAAAATAAATTCTTACCCATGACATTTTAGGAACTTCTATATATTCACCTGGTTTAAAAAAGTTTATAATTTTTTTATTGCTATTGATAATCTCTATTTCAGCTTTTGAATTAATATTAATGAGTATTTGTTTAGTTTCCTTATGAGCATGATTTCCTCTAATTTTATCCTTATTTCCTTCAATAAAAAAAACTCGTTGAGATAAAAATTTATTTTGCTGATAAAAAAATAATTTTCCACGTGAGTCATTGAAATTTTTTAGTTTATTTTTTTTTAATAAATTCATTATTAATTTCATTAAGATTTGCTATCTCAAAACCTGATCTTTCTTGAATTAGTTTTACAAATTCAGACGCACGAATTAAATCATCAGGAGTTCCGGCATCAAACCAAACTGTTCCTCTACCCAAATCTAAGGTTTCTAGCATATCATTTTTAATTAAATAACTATTTAGATCTGAAATTTCTAACTCTCCTCTGCCCGAGGGTTTGAGATTTTTTGCTATCTCGATACATTTATTTTCATATGTATAAAGTCCAGTAACAATTACGTTGGAAACAAATTGTTTTGGCTTTTCAACAATATCTATAATTTTATCACCATCGTATTTAACGACACCAAAATTTTCTGGGTTATTGTTTTTTGTTGTTACAATACAATTTTTTTTTTTCATAAGCTGTTTAATTTGTGCTGATAAAGATTGTCCAAAATAAAAATTATCTCCTAATATTAAAGCAAAATCAGATTTGCCTAAAAATTTTTCAGACTTTAGTAAACCATCTGCAATACCAACAGGTTCATTTTGCGATTGAAAACTAAATTCAACATCTAAATCCATTTGTGATAAAATTTTATCAAATTTAAGTAGCGATTCATCATCGCTGACGATTTGAATTTTTTTTATTCCTCCTATCATTAGAATAGATAAAGGGTAAAAAAACATTGGTTTATTATAAATAGCAAGAAAATGTTTGTTTACTGCTTTGGTCACTGGAAAAAATCTACTTCCAGTACCTCCAGCAAGTAAAATTCCTTTTTTTTCCATAGACATTAATTGTATTGTTAATTATCTTAACTTAAACAAAAGTTAAATAATATTATATTACAATCCTATATTATGAAATATATAATTACAGGTGGTCAAGGTTTTATAGGTATCAACCTAGCAAAATATTTATTATCCAAAAATCATGATTTAATGACAATTGATAAAATGAGCTATGCCTCAAATCCAAATATATTAAAAAAAAATAAAAATTTTATACTTAAGAAATTAGATATTTGTAAAACTAAAGAAATAAAAAAATTATTTTTCAAATTTAAACCTGATGTAGTTTTTCATTTAGCAGCTGAAACGCATGTTGATAACTCAATTTTAAATTCTGAACCATTTATTAAATCAAATATTATTGGCACTTATAGTATTTTAAAAGCATTTCATTATTATCAGATGAGATTAAACCCAAAATCATTGTTAGTAAATGTATCTACTGATGAAGTTTTTGGATCCATTAAAAAAGGAGAATTTACTGAAAATAGTAAATATTTACCTAATTCTCCCTATTCAGCATCTAAAGCTGCAGCTGATCATTTAACACGTGCTTGGAATAAAACTTATAAAACTAGAGTTATCACAACTAATTGTTCCAATAATTTTGGACCTTATCAAAACAGGGAAAAATTAATTCCAAAAATTATACAAAATATTGTTAAGAATAAACTAATCCCTGTTTATGGTAATGGCCAAAATCAAAGAGATTGGATTTATGTGAAGGATCACGCTAAAATATTATATGAAATAAGTAAAAAAGGAAAAATTGGCGAAACATATAATATTGGAACTAAAAACGTAATTTCAAATATAAAAATTATAAGTGAAATTCTAAAAATCTATAATCGAAAATTTAAAAAGAAAAAAACATTACAAGAGATAATAACTTATGTTGAAGATAGAAAAGGACATGACTTCAGATACGCAATTAATAATTCAAAAATAAAAAATTTTTTAAAATCAAATCAGAAAAATAATTTTAAAAAAAATTTAATGGAAACTTTTGATTGGTATTTGAAATTGCGTAAGTAAATTAATAACTAACTAATTTAATTTTGACCAAAACTGCACCTATAATTCTATTTTGCTATAACCGTCTTGACCATCTAAAAAAAACTATAGATAGTTTAAAAAAAAATAAGTTATCAAAATTTTCAAAATTAATAATTTTTTCAGATGGACCCAAAAATAAACAAGATGAATTAAAAATAATAAATCTTAGAAAGTATCTTAGGAAAATTAAAGGTTTTAAAAGCATAAATATTAAAGAACAAATAAACAATAAAGGATTAGCCCAAAGTATAATTGATGGTCTAAATGATATTTTTTCAAAATATTCATCAGCAATTATTTTAGAGGATGATCTTATTTTGAGTAAAAATTTTTTAGAATACATGAATGATTCGCTTCAGCTGTATAAAAATAAAAGAAAAATAATATCAATACATGCTTATTCTTATCCTATTAAATTTCAAAAAAGTGATCCTGAATATTTTTTTTTAAGAGGCGCTGATTGTTGGGGGTGGGCTACTTGGTCAAGATCTTGGAAATTATTCAACAAAGATGGAAATTTTTTAAGAAAAAAATTAATTCAAAAAAAATTGGTTAAACAATTTAATTTTAATAATAGTTTTGACTATATGAAAATGTTAGAGGACCAAATAAAAGGAAAAAATAATTCATGGGCGATTAGATGGCATGCTTCAGCTTTTTTAAAGAATAAATTAACACTTTATCCAAAAAATTCTTTAGTTAAAAATATTGGTATAGATGGATCTGGAACACACGGCTATGAAAGTTATACTAGATTTAATACTAATAAATTCCAAAATCAGGCTTATAAAGATATTAAGAATTTAAAATTGAGAGTTGAAGAAAATATGATAATGAAGAAAAAATTTGAAGATTATTTTCTTTTATATAAATCAAAAATACGTATTAAAAACATATTTAGTAAATTAAATGTATTTTTTAAAAAAAATTAAGAACCTAGTGAATTTAATTTTTCAGAGAAAAATAAAATTAAGTGGAAGTTATAAAAGTTGGGATGAAGCACTTAAACTAAGTAAAGGTTATAGTGATAAAAAAATATTAGAAAAAACAATAAAAAGCGCAGAGAGTGTTTTGTCTAAAAAGGCAAAATTCGAGAGAGACTCATTTCTATTTTATAGAGAAAGTTATGATGAAACTTTATTGGAAATATTTAAAAAAATAAAAAAAAAAATAAAAAAAATAAATCTTTGTGATTTTGGCGGCTCATTAGGTTCACTTTATTTTCAGCATAGATCATTATTTAAATCTGATTTAATTGAATGGAATATTGTAGAGCAAAAACATTTTGTTAAATATGCAAATAATAATATAAAAATAAAAAATTTACATTTTTATGATAATTTTAATTTATTATTAAAAAAAAAGATTAATGTTGCATTGCTGTCTAGCTCTTTACATTATTTAAAACATCCTTATCAAATTTTAGATAAAATGATAAAAAAAAAAATTCCAAATATTATAATTCATCGATCTCCGTTTACAAAAAATAATGAGACTATAAAAATTCAATATGTTCCAAAACACATTTATGATGCTAGTTATCCTTTAAGAATACTAAATATCGATAAAATTTGTAATAAATTTAAAAATGCAGGATATGAAATAAATACTAAATATAAACTTGAAGAAGAAATAGATGGTCATTTTTATGAAACATTCTATTTTAAAAAAAAAATATGAAAATAAATATTGCTACATATTTTGATAAAAATTATTTATCGAAATTTCTTACCTTGAAAAGTTCGTTAGAACAATTTGATAATTATTATAATTTTTATGTTCTTTGTTTAGATGATTTTGTCTATAAATTTTTTAAAAAAAATAATTTTACCAATGTTGAGATTATTTCTTTAGATGATGTTGAAAATAAGTACAAAGAACTTAATAATATTAAAAAAGACAGAGAAACTATTGAATATTATTTTACAATGTCTCCTTTTTTACCAAGATATATTTACGAGGAAAAAAAAATAAACAATATTGTTTATGTAGATACAGATTATTATTTTTTTAATAACCCATCTAAATTAATTTATACAAATTATGAATCTAGTGTTACAATAATACGTCAACACGCGTCTCTTAAATATGGAAAATATAATGTTGGTCTTGTGTTTTTTAATTTTAATTTCAATGAAACATATGAGATTGTAAAAAAATGGTCTAAGCAATGTATTAATTGTTGTTCGGATAGTGTGTCTGATAATTCTTATGCCGATCAAAAGTATTTAGATACGTGGATATCTGAATTAAATTATGTTAGAGTTTATGAACCTGAATACACTTCCCTTGCTCCTTGGGACTCCAATATTATGATTGAGAAAAATATTGAAAAAATGATATCATTTCATTTCCATGCTCTAAAATTAAATAAAGATCATTTTGTTACTGGGTTCCACAATTTCAATAAAAAAAGTTCTAAATTAATATTAAAAAAAATTTACTTTCCTTATATTAAAAATTTAAGATTTTTAGAAAAAAAGTATGATTTACACTCAAGATCTATAAGAGATGATAGAAGATCTATGATTGGTAGGTTAACAGTATTTTTAAGAAACTTAAAATCGAACTGTAAGAAAATCTTGTACTCAGATAAGTATAAATATCCAGTATGATAGTTTTAGGTTTAAATTATAAACATGGAGACGCTTCAGCTTGTATAATTAAAAATGGTAAAATGTTATTTGCTGTTGAGGAGGAAAGATTTACAAAAATTAAAAATTGCTCACAATTTCCTATAAATTCAATTAAATTTTGTTTATCATCGAGTAATACAAAAATTGAAGACGTTGATTTCATTACCACTAATTCTGACCCAAAATATAATTTTTTTAATAAATTAATTTTTTTTACGAAAAATATATTTAATAAGAATTTATTTAAATATATTACTTCTTCGTTATATAAAAAAAATTATTTAAAATTTCAAATAAAGCTATTTTTTGGAGATAGTTTTTCAGGTAAAATATTAAATATACCCCATCATTTATCACACGCATTATCGACATTATTTTTTTTAGATACCTGTTCAGATTCTTTAGTATTTTCTTTTGATGGATCGGGAGATTTTTCAACAATTGAAACCTTTTTGGTCAAGCAAAACAAATTTGATTTAATAGATAAAAATACATTTCCTCACTCTTTAGGTTTTTATTACATGGCATTTACACAATATTTAGGTTTTTTAAATTTTGGGGATGAATACAAAGTCATGGGATTATCAGCCTACGGAAATCCAATTTATGTAGATAAAATAAAAAAGCACTTAATAAAGTGCGAATATCCTTTAAAATTAAATTTAAAATATTTTAACCTTCCTGAGATTTCTTATTATACACATAGGCCAAAAGTAAATTTATTGTTTAATGATACTTTTATTAAATTATTTGGCAAACCAAGAGCAGACTCTTCAGACACAGATGTAGATCAAATCTATAAAGATTATGCCGCGTCAATGCAAAAAGTTTTTGAGGATATAGTGTTTAAACATTTAAACTTCTATAAAGAAAAATATAATCCAAAAAAAATTTATATTACTGGTGGATGTGCTTTTAATGGATTATTGGTTGGTAAAATAATAGAGTCAAAACTATTCGAAAATGTAAATGTAGGGCCTAATCCTGGAGACGCTGGTGGTGCCGTTGGCTCAGCATTTTACCCACTTATTAAAAAAAACATAAAAATTCAATCTTTACATAATTTTCCATTTTCTGGACCTAAATATTCTAATGAATTTATCCAAAAAAATTTAATTAATCAAATTAGAGATGACAAAAATTTTAAAATTAGCTTTTACGAGGAGGATAACAAATTAAGTATTGATGTTGCAAAAAAAATAAAAGATGAAAAGTTAATTTTTTGGTTTCAGGATGGAATGGAATGGGGACCGCGTGCATTAGGGAATAGAAGTATATTAGCAGACCCAACTGCAGAAAATATAAAAGAGATTCTAAATTCAAGTATAAAAAAAAGAGAATTGTTTAGACCATTTGCCCCAATGATACTAGAGCACTATGCCAAAGACTATTTTTACATGAATGGTCATAATAGTAAATTCATGAATATAGTTTTTAAAGCTAAAGACATAACAAAGAAAAATTTTTTAGGCGTTGTCCATCATGATAATACATCTCGAGTTCAAACTGTTAATAGAATTGATAACAAAAAAATTTTTGATCTTTTAAGTAATTTTTATAAAGTGACGGGTAGCCCAATGCTAATCAATACCTCTTTGAATATTCAAACCCCTATATCTATGAGTCCCATAGATGCATTTAATTGTTTTATAGAGAGTAGTGTAAAAACTTTAATTGTAAATAATTGGATTATTGAAAAAAAAAATTAGTTTATATTTATTCTATGGCTTTTTATTTTTAAAATGAAAATTACATAAATTATAATTGAAGAAATAATTATAATGATTGGCTTAATATTTGTTATACTGTTCATGATTATTGGTAAAATATATAAACTTAAAATTATTAACAAAGTTTTATACAATCCTATATTTTTATCTAATAGCAAATGATGCAAGTGATTTCTATCTGAGGAAAAAGGATTTTTATTTTTTAGTAATCTTAAAATAAAAACTCTTAACATGTCTAAACCTGGTATCATCAAAACAATAAAAATATTTTCAACAGGAAATTTAGAAAAAACTGTTTCATTGTTATAATTATTTATTAACAAAAAACCAATAAGTGAACCAAGAAGTAATGATCCAGAATCTCCAAGAAAAACATAATTTTTTAAATTAAAAGCTAAAATTAAGATTAAAGAAATTATAATTATATAAATAAAATTGCTATTTTGAAATGTTATTAATATCCATGAAAGTATAATAATACTGATTGATATACAAAGACCATTAATACCATCAATCAAGTTAATAGCATTAGAAAGTAATAGTAAACAAATAATAGTAAATAAAATACTGTAATCATTTAAATATACATATTTATCAAGTGTGGAAAAATAAATTTTTGTGATCTGTAAATTTGGCTCCAAGGTAATAAAAAATGAAAAAAATAAAGATAAAAAGATAAATTTATATTTGTAAGATAGTTTTAAAATATCATCTATCAATCCTAATAAAAAACATAATGATGATGAAATAAATATTATTAATTTTACCTTACTGTATTGATCAAATAAAAACATATGAATATTTAATAAGATTAAAGTTGTAAAAATCATCATCCCACCAAGAAGAGGTGTTTGACTCTTGTGAAATTTTCTAATTTTATCTGGAACATCAATAAGTCTTAATTTTTGAGAAATAATTATTCTAAATTTATTAATAAAAAAAATCATTAATAAATTGATAACTATCAAAGGGATTATTTTCATTGATTTGATTTTTAAGTAAAGTTAAACAACTATAAATTTTAATATATTAATAATGCAGTATAGTAATATAGTAAATAATTATTTAAATAGTATTTTATCATTTGTAATATTTTTTTTCCCATTAACTTTAATTCTAGGTTCTGCAGTAATAAATATTTCAGTAGTTTTAATATGCCTAATAATTTTATTAAGGTTTTTTAATGATATAAAAAAATATTTAACTAAAAATTCATTATTAATTTATCTTTTTTTTTTATTTTTATATATATTAATCAATCAGATATTAAAATTTAGTAACCTTGAACTCTTTTTAAAATCTTTATCAAATTTTAGATATTTAATTTTTTCAATAGGGATAATAATTATATTAGAAAATACCTCAAAAAAAAAAATTTTATTTTATTCAAAATTAAACTTGCTTTTAATTTTGCTTGTTGGTCTAGATATTATCTATCAGTTTTTTTTTAATGAAAACATATTTGGTTTCACTCCTGGCATGTGTTCAGCAAACTATACAGATTGTAGTAGATTTTCAGGGATATTTAATGAAGAATTAATTGCAGGATCATTCATTTGTCAAATTGGTTTGTTGATATTATTTTTATTTTCAGAAATAAAATCAAATAAAAAATATTTATTTTTTTTAATTTTTTACTTATTTATATTTTTTGTTATTGTAATATCTGGAGAAAGAACTGCCCTTCTAATTTTTATAATCACTTTGTTTTTTATTTCATTATTTAAAAAAAAATTATTAATTTTTTGCTTAGCAATTATATGTTTGTTAGGCAGTATATATATTCTAGCAAGCAAAAATGTGTCAATAAATAAAAGATTTATTGAAGCATATAGTGCTGTAAATATTGTTCCTGATGGAACATTTATTGAAAAATTAAAAGAAAATCCTTGGAGCTATCATTACCAAGCTGCGATAGAGTTATTCTTAAAAAAACCAGTCTCTGGATATGGAATTAAAAGCTTTAGATATAAATGTTTAGAGACAGATATCGATAAAAAAACTTTAGAAAACCGTCATTATTATAAAGATTATCGTGCATGTTCTACTCACCCACATAATTATTTTTTAGAGTTTTTAGCTGAGCAAGGATTAATTGGTGGAATTTTTTATATTGGTTTAATAATTATGATTATCAATATTATTTATAAAAAGATAAAACATAAAAAAGAAACCTTTTTATGTATAGCATTAGGAAGTTTAATTTTAGCAATAATTTTTCCATTCAAACCCTCTGGATCTTTTCTTTCAACATATAATGCTTCAATATTGTTTTATATCTTTGGTTTTTTTATACATAGTCTAAAAAATACAAAATAAAAATTCAAATATGTTTAAAAAATTTTTATTTCAATTAATAACAATATCTAATTTTTTTTTAAATATTTATATTTTATTTATTCTACTATTTATTGGCAGATTGGAAATTGCCAGTGAAGGCTTTGTTGTAATTAGCTTAATCAATCTTTTTACTTATGGACTTTCAGCAAATATAAGAAATATTTATTTAGGAAACAAAGACAGTGCAAATATAAAAAGTTTTATATTTTTAAGATTAAAGATTGGAATTGTTGCACTAATATTCCCATCAATAATAGTTTTTTTTTTAATAAGTAAAGAAAATATTTTATTTCATGTTGCTCTTATGAGTTTGACTATAGTTAATTGGATAATTGAAATATTTTTAGCAAGAAATGAAAAAAATAATAAAATAAATATTTATCATACATTTAATATTTCATTCTTCATAATAATTTTTCCTATTTTTGCTTTTTTAAATTTATATGAAAGTTTAATTTTTTTAATATTATTCTTCGTTTTGTTTAATTTAATAATATTTACGATCCCAATTAAAAATATTATTAGATTGAGTGAAGTTTATTCAAGCAATACAAAAATTAATTTTAATTTAGGAATTTCCTCAACTTTTTTAAAAACAATTTCAAATTTAATTTGGAGATATTCTGTATTTTTAATTGCAGGAAAATCTCAATCTGCTTTAATATTTTTAGGGTTTTCTATTGGCTCATTTTTTGGAACTATATTTGATATTAGTTATGGCGCTCTATTTTTAAAAAATTTTAAAAAATATAAATATTTCTTTCTTAATATGCTCTACATCATTTATATTTTCTTAATATCAATATTTTTATTTTATTTTATAAAATTTTCTTCATTAAGCTCACTCGAATTAAACATGCTGTATATTACATCAAGCTTTTCTTTAGTAGGAGCATATATAATGATATTTGCTTTGGATATCAGACAAAGCTTATTTGAAATCAAAAATAAAAAAAATACTTGCTATAAAATTGATATTTATCTCTACGTTATAATTGCTGCACTAATTCCAATTTTGAATTTAATTAGTGTAGATTTAATTTTATCAGCTTACTTCATAGTTTCAATTTTCTTTTACGTATTATATAAAATAGTGAGTGTTAAAGCCCTACAAAAAAAATTATAAAAACAAAATATTTTATTTAAGTATATTATCGATTATTTTTTCAGTTTATTGTAATTTTGAAAATTATATTGGTACTAAAGCTTTATTTATAATATTTAATTTTAGCACTTTACTACTTTTTTTAACAGTTATAAGAAAAAATGCTTCAGCATTTGAGTTCTTTTTTGGTTTTTTTTTATTACTTAGTTTTTGGTTTAAGTTTTCTTGCATATTGTATTTTGAAGATATTAAAGTAACAGAGGGAAATTTTGATTTAAAAATTTCTAATTATGACAAATCAACAATTGTAATTATATTTTCTTTTATAGGGTTTGTAATTGGTAGTTTTTTAAGAGAATTAATATTTTCTTTCTATTTTAAAGATTGCAAATTTGAGATAAATCCTTTTTTTTTAATATTTTACAAAAAATATAAATCTTATATTTTATTTTTTTTCATATTTTTTTTACTAACAATCTATCTGATAAATTTTAATTATAAAATTTATAACAGAGGATTGGTAAATGAAAATATTCCAACTTTGATTAAATACTTTTTTTCATGGTCCTTTACGTATGGTTTATCAGCTATTACAGCTATATTAATATACCTAGATTATTATGTTTCAAAAAATAAAACATATTTTTTTCTTGGGATTTTTGAGACTTTTGCTTCAAATATTACAATTTTTAGCAGAAGTTTTTTGTTATCAATTTTTTCATATATAAGAGGATTTTTATATCTAGAAAGTTATAAAAAAAAAAATTTTTCTATTCTTTCAGTTTGTAAAATATTTTTACTTTTACTTATTTTTTTGTTTTTGTCTTTTTATGTAGTCTCGCAGCTGAGAAATATTAATTTTATAAAAAGCGAATTTAAAAAACCAAAAACAATAGAGTCAACTATTTCAGAATTTCGATACCTTTCAATAAATAGATGGGTTGGTATAGATGCATTATTAACTGTATCTCAAAATAAAAATTTAAGCTTTAAATTTTTAAAATCATCATTATCAGAAAAAAAAAAATTTAGGGAAGGGTCATTTTATATTGATAACTTTTATCAAAATTTTAAAAATACAGATATTGAAAAAATAAATGTAGTTATTACACCCGGTTTAATACCTTATTTGTTTTACTCAGGATCAGTTATATTTGTTTTTTTTTCAATAATAATCATCATAATTTTTTGTTCATTAATTGAGAAATTATATTTTATTTTTTCAGCAAAAAATCAAATATTAATAAATATAATTGGTTATGCTATGGCTAATCGTTTAACTCATTTTGGGTATTTGCCCTATAATACAGTTTATTATCTTTTGTCGATTTTTATGACATTATTGTGTGTTTATATTTTATTTATTTTATTATGGAAAAAATTTTAATCAAGTATACTAAAAAATTAAAATTTTTTTTTGTAAGTTTTTTATTTTGTTCTTTTATTTTTTTTTGGGGAATTAATTTTGATTTTTTACAATTAAGATTTTTAATATTTTTTTTAATTATACCTATTGTATTAAAAATTGATAAGATTTTATTAAAAAAAATTGAAAATTATTTTTTTGTTGCTGCTTTAATATTTATTCATAATATAATTCAGTCTTCTATTATCTCATTGAATATCTTTTTTGAGATTTTTGGTTTTTTTTTCTTATGTGTAATTTTTGAAGTATATAAAAACCATTTTTTTGAAAAATTAGATCAAATTATTGTTATTTTCTTGTTTGCATTCTTTGTATATATAATTTTAAGTTACTTAGCTTGGGACAATTATGCTGTGCAAGTTTCTAATGAATGCATTGGCTGTTTTAGTATTTTAAGAGAATTTTTTAAGGAAAATTCACATTTTGCATTAACAATTGTACCTGTAATTTTTTATTTATTGTTTTTATCAAAAATAAATAAATCAATTAGATTTATATTATTATTTTTTATTTTTATAATAAGTTATCTTAATCCAAGTATTACTTTATTAGTTGGATTAGTATTATTGACTGCAGTTGTTTCTTTAAAGTTTTTCAAATTAAAAAAACTATTAGTTATATTTCTATTTTTCATTACTTTAATTATTTTTTTAAATGATAATGTTTTAAAAGATAAAAAAAAAATTATTGATATTTTTGAGAAACCTAAAAATATAAATTTAAGCTCTGAAGTATATTTAGCATCTATTTTTGTTGCAAAAAAAGCAATATATAACAAACCTTTAGGTTACGGATTTAATAATTATCACAAAGCATTCGATGAATTTATTGAAGATTTTCAGCCCTTTAATAAACATGTGTTGATTTTGAATAGAAAGGATGCATCCAATAATTTTAGTAAAATAATTACTGAATTTGGAATATTTTCTTTTTTTTATTTTTACTTCTTGTTGTCTTTTTTTATGAAAAAAAATGTAGATAACAAAATTAAATTATTTTTAATAATCCCATTAGTTATACTAACTTTTGTTAGAGGAGCAGGTTACTTCAATGCTGGATTTTTATTATTTTTAATCTATGCTTTTTTATTATGGAAAGAGAATTTATTTTTAAATAATAGATTCAAATAATAATCAAAATTATGATGAATTATTTATTAGCTTTCAGTTTTTTATTTATTTTTTTATCTTACTCAAATTTTTTAAATTTAAAATTTAAAATTAGATTAAACGAAACATACTTTATTTCAGTTTGTTTAATAATATTAATTACTTATTTATTTTTTAAATTACAATTAAACTACAATATAGCCAATCCAAAAAAGGTTTTACTTTCTCTTTTATTTTCATCTGTTGTTTTTTTTATATATTTAATTAAAAATTATAAAAAAATTAAATTTTCATTAAATATAGAGTTTATATTTTTTTTTGTAATAATATTTTTACTAAGTAAAGATAGATATTACCTTGATCAAGATGAATTTACATATTGGGGTTTAGCAGTTAAAGCTTTAAAATTTGATTTATCTCAATTCAATTTTTTTCACCATCCAAATGGATTGAACGTTTTTAGAAATTTATTCGTTGCCTTCGAGTTTGATGAAGGAATGACAATTTTTTCAAATAATATAATTTTAATAACTGGTTTTTTTTTTCTTTTTTATAAAAGAGAAATAACATTTTTTCAAAAAGTTATTATATTTTTTATTTACTATTTATTATTGAATAATTTAAGTTTTGGATTTGTTTCTATATATTCAGATCCAATATTAGCTATTTTTTATGCTTGTCTAATTAATAAAATCTTTTTTATTTTTGCTAATGAAAAGTTTGATAAAGATTTGAGTATCATATTAATTTTTTTTTCAATTTTACTAATTAATAGAAGTTCAACTATCTATTTTTTATTTTCATTATATTTTATAGCGGGGTTTTATCTTGTAGAAAATTACAAAACAAAAGGCATAAATTTTCTTATTAAATATATGCTTTTAACTTTTATTGTTTTATATATTATTTTTGAGTTTTTAATTACTTTTTTTTTACATGGTTTATATGAATTAAAAATAATTTTTGAAAACTTATTACTTACAGATATTTATTTTAAGCATTTAATTAATTTATTTATTTTACCAATTTACTTTTCAAGTTTTGGCACAACACTAAACAGTATATTTAACTTAATTTTTTCAATAAATCTTAATGTAAATGAATTCCAAATTCCAATAATAGTTTATATAATTTGTTTATCTCCATTTTTTATTTTTAAATTTAAATATAAGAATTTTCTTTTATTCAGTTCAATTTTTTTAATTTTAACTTATATGATTATAGTTTTGGTTCTAAAACTTAAAATTGAAAATATACATATTTCTGCACTTCCAAGATATATTGGAATAATAATTTTGGCAAAATACTTTTTTATAATTTCAATTGTTGTATTTAATAAGCAACATTTTGATAAAAACTTTGTTTTTTTATTTTTTTTACTTTTTCTCTTTACTGTTACTCCAAAGAAATCTTTAGGTTTTATTTCAACTGATAAAGTTTATTACAGCTCTTTATCAAATAAAAACTTTAAAATAAATAGAGACAATATTTCAAAAATTAATATGATAAAAAATAGTTATGATAACTTTATAGTAATACATAAAGAAAATTTTTCAGATTTAACAAATGTAAATATCTTAGGTGAACATTCTTTCTATCATAATATAATTGAATATGAATTATTTCCAAAAAAACCAAAATTTATTGAATTAGATAATTATCTTCTGTTGAGAGAGACTATAAGTAAAAAAAATACATTATTCATATATTTTGATTTATCAACTTCAGATATTACAAAAATAGGTAATAATATCAACTTCTTCAAAATAAATACCTACTGAGACAGGTAAAATTTTTGAGATATTAAAATAAATAATTAATATGTAATAAAAACATTCTAGAATGAAATTTAGTATTATTACAGTTGTAAAAAATGAATTGTCAAAAATTGGATTATCAGTTCAAAGTTTGAAAAATCAAACTTTTAAAGATTATGAACATATAATTTTTGATGGAGAGTCAACTGACGGGACATCAGAATTCCTAAAAAAAAATTTAAATGACAAAATATTATATTTTAGAGAAAGTGATAGCGGTATTTATGAAGCCATAAATAAATCTTTTAAAAGAGCTAGCGGTAAATATATCATTTTATTACATGCTGGTGATTTTTTTTATTCAAAATATTCATTAGACCTTTTGTCAAAATTTATAGATAATAATGATAAAAATTATGATTTTTATTATTCAAATGTCTTGTTTTATAATAATACCAATATGAATATAAAGCGAGTTTGGAAAATACCTTCAAAAAAAACTAATAAATTAAATTTTCTTAAAATAGCTCACACAATACTATGTATAAATAAAAAAGTATCCCAAACCCTTTTTTATGATGAAACACTTAAAATTTCTGCAGATATTGATTATCTTTATAATCTTTGTAAGAATTTTAATGGAAAATATTTTAATAATTTCTTCATATATATGGAAGATCAGGGTTTAAGCAATTCAAAAAAATATTTTTATATAAAATTTAAAGAAGATATTAAAATTCTCTATAAAAGATTTAATATCTTTTGTTTGTTTGTTTTAATTTATAAAGTGTTTATTAAAATTCCTGGTTTTTTTTATAAGAAAAATATCTATACTGAAAATTTTAAAATTGAAAAAAAAATCTTGAGTTAAACTTAAATATTTTATAACAAAAATTAAAAACTGAATAAATTAATTTTCTAACATGTAAAAAATTGCTTTAATTTTTGGAATAACTGTAAAAGATTAAACTTATTTATATAGGTTTTTTCTTAAAAAAAATTATGAGAAAATATATAGTTGTAACAGGTGGATCAGGTTTTATTGGCTCTAATATGATCCAACATTTGTTATTAAAAACAAATAAAAATATAATAAGTTTAGATAATTATTCAACAGGTCTCAAAAAAAATCATATTAAAAATAAAAGGGTTAAATATATCAAAGCAGATACAAAAGATATTTCTGATAAATTAAAATTGTATAAAAAAAAGATTGTTGCTCTTTTTCATTTTGGAGAATTTTCCAGAATATATCAAAGTTTTTTAAAGATGAATGAATGTATAAACTCTAATTCAATAGGCTCACATGCGGTTTTTAATTTTTGTCTTATGAATAAGATTAAATTGATATATTCTGCAACATCTGCTTCATTAGGAAATAACGGTCTAGATAAAAATTTATCACCGTATGCTTTTACGAAATCCAAAAATCTTGAAATGCTAGAAAATTTAAAAAAGTGGTTCAAACTAAAATATGAAATAGTTTATTTTTATAATGTTTATGGATTAAATCAAATTTGCAAGGGAGATATGGCAACAGTGATTGGAATATTCGAGAAACAGTTTAAGGAAAATAAACCACTAACAATTGTTAAGCCAGGGACTCAAGAAAGAAGATTTACCCATGTTAAAGATACTGTGGAAGCATGCTATTTTGCCTGGCAACAAAATAAATGTCGGCATTACAGTATTTCTAGCAAAAACAGCTATAGCATCATAGAGGTTGCAAAAATTTTTAATAGCAAGCTAAAATTCTTACCCCCAAGACCAGGTGAACGTTATGCTTCGGCTCTTACTAAGATGAATTTAACAAACAAAGTTTATAGATTATATGGTAAGATTGATTTAAAAGATTATTTAAAAAACGTTGTTATTAATTGATAAAATCGTATTATTTCATTGTTTACAATGCATATTAAAAAGGTATAACACTATCGCCGGTGATTATTGCGTAGGTGTTACACCCGATCCCATTCCGAACTCGGAAGTTAAGCCCTGCAGCGCCAATGGTACTTTGTCTTAAGGCATGGAAGAGTAGGACGTTGCCGGCATTACAAAAAATATTATGAAAATTGCTAGTTCACTAAAATCCCTAAAAAAAAGAGATCTCAACTCTAAACTCGTAAGAAGAAGAGGCAGAGTTTATATAATAAATAAAAAAAATCCTAAATTTAAAGCAAGACAAAAATAATTTTATGGATAACGAGAACCATAAAAATACATGGAATAATTTTACAAAATTTGTTCTTTGGGGAACTATTTTTGTAATTTGTATTTTAGTATTAATGGCAATTTTTCTTTTATAAATGAAAATAGGCTCAATAAAAGAAAACTTAAAAGTAGAAAAGCGTATTGCTGTTACTCCAGAAATAATCAAGAAATATAAATCATTAGATCTAAAAATAATCCTACCCAAAGGATACGGAGAACATCTAGGTATTTCTGATAAAGAATTTATCAGTGAAGGGGCAGAAATATTGGATAATGACGAAAAAGTATTATCAGAATCTGATTTAGTTTTACAGATGAATTTAATTGCAGAGGAGAGTTTTGAAAAACTAAAAAAAGAACAAATCTTAATTGGTGTTTTAAATCCTTATTCCAATAAAGAAAAAATAAAAAAACTTTTGGATAAAAAAATAAATTGTTTTTCACTTGAACTTTTACCAAGAATTACTAGAGCACAATCGATGGATATACTTTCATCTCAAGCAAATTTAGCAGGTTATAAAGCAGTATTAGACTCTTTTGCTTATTATCAAAAAGCCATCCCCATGATGATGACTGCCGCAGGAACAATACCAGCAGCCAAGGTACTCGTAGTGGGAGCAGGTGTTGCAGGTTTGCAAGCAATTGCAACTGCAAAAAGAACTGGTGCCATAGTTTTTGCAACAGATGTTAGATTAGCATCAAAAGAGCAAGTTGAAAGTTTAGGTGGCAAATTCCTAATAGTTGAAGATGCAGAAAATTTAGAAACAGAAGGTGGGTACGCAAAAGAAGCATCTGAAGAATTTAAACAAAAACAAGAAAACTTATTAAAAGAAACATTAAAAAAAATTGATATAGTTATTTGCACTGCTTTGATCCCAGGAAAAAAAGCACCGTTAATTATTAAAAAAGATATGATTGAAGTGATGCAAAGTGGATCTGTGATTTATGATCTTGCTGCTTCTCAAGGAGGCAATTCTGAACTTACAAAAGTAAATGAAATTATAGATCATAATGGTGTAAAAATAATGGGAGATACCAATATTTTGAATAAACTCCCAAATTCTGCTTCAAATTTGTATGCAAAAAATATGTTCAATTTTGTTAGCAATTTATATGATAAAGAAAACAAAAAAATTAATATAAATCTAGAAGATGAAATTATTGAGAAAACTCAAATAAAATAGTTATGGAAATAGATCCTTTTATATTCAGATTTAGTATTTTTATACTGTCAATTTTTGTTGGTTATTATGTTGTTTGGAGTGTAACACCTTCTCTACATACACCTTTAATGTCAGTTACAAACGCAATTTCTTCAGTAATCATTGTAGGTGCAATTATTGCAGCTTTAGCAAGCAACTCAGATAAAATATTTGAAACTTCAAGTATATTTGGATTTCTTGCAATTATATTAGCAGCAGTGAATATTTTTGGTGGTTTTTTGGTTACACAAAGAATGCTTCAAATGTACAAGAAAAAGAAAAAATAAAATAAATTTATGTCGGCAAATCTTTCTGCAACCTTCTACTTAATTTCTGGAATTTTATTTATTTTAGCGCTTAGGGGCCTATCTTCTCCAGAAACATCAAGACAAGGAAATTATTTTGGTATTGTAGGTATGGCAATTGCAATAATTGTTACTTTCTTGTCAGTTGGAAATTATGGCTCCGGCTTTATTTATGTTTTAATATTTTTAGTAATTGGAGGATCTATTGGTGCATTCATAGCATTTAAAATACCAATGACTGCAATGCCGGAACTTGTTGCAGGATTTCATAGTTTAGTTGGTTTAGCCGCAGTGTTTGTTGCAATTTCTGCATTTCTAAACCCTGAAGCCTTCAATCTTGGAAGTATTGGAAATATAAAACTTGCAAGTTTAATTGAGATGTCCCTAGGAGCTGCTATAGGGGCGATTACTTTTTCTGGTTCAATCATAGCCTTTTTAAAACTTAGAGGAATAATGTCGGGGGCACCTATAACTTTTAAAGGACAACATTTTATTAATCTATTTATAGGGCTGACAATTATTTTTTTAATTTACTATTTATGTAAAACTCAATCATCAAATATTTTTTGGACAATTGTAGCTATTTCCTTTTTAGTTGGAGTTTTGCTGATTATTCCAATAGGAGGAGCAGATATGCCAGTAGTAATTTCTATGCTAAATTCCTATTCTGGTTGGGCTGCAGCAGGTATTGGATTTACATTAGAAAATACAGCTTTGATTATTACAGGTGCCTTAGTTGGATCTTCTGGGGCTATTCTTTCATATATAATGTGTAAAGGAATGAATAGATCATTCTTTAATGTAATTCTTGGAGGGTGGGGTGCAACCGATCAAGCATCATCTGCTCAAAGCAAGGAACAAAAGCCAACGAAAAGTGGAAACGCAGACGATGCAGCTTTTTTAATGAAAAATGCTTCCTCTGTTATTATTGTGCCTGGTTATGGTATGGCTGTTGCTCAAGCACAACATGCATTAAGAGAAATGGTTGATGCATTAAAAAAAAATGGTGTAAAAGTATCATACGCAATTCATCCAGTAGCTGGAAGAATGCCTGGGCATATGAATGTATTATTAGCAGAGGCAAATGTTCCTTATGATGAAGTATTTGAATTAGAGGAAATAAATAACGATTTTGCAAACTGTGATGTTGCTTATGTAATTGGAGCAAACGATGTTACTAATCCTGTTGCCAAGTCTGACCCGCAGAGTCCAATATATGGCATGCCAGTTTTGGATGTTGAAAAAAGCAAATCAGTTTTATTTGTGAAAAGAAGTTTATCACCAGGTTATGCTGGTATTGATAATGATCTTTTCTATAGAGATAATACTTTAATGCTTTTTGCAGATGCAAAAAAAATGACAGAGGAAATAGTAAAGAGTTTATAAATTGACTAAAATTTTTTGTGATATTGCAGATATAAATCAAATTAAAAAATTTAATAAAAAAAAAATAGTTAAAGGTTTTACAACTAATCCAAGCTTAATGAGGAAAGCTGGTGCAAAAGACTATACTAAATATTCTAAAAATATACTTGCTGTTACCAACAAACCTGTTTCTTGCGAAGTATTTGCGGATAATTCAAAAGAGATGATTTTACAGGGCAATAAAATAAATAAATGGGGAAAAAATGTTTATGTTAAAGTTCCTGTAACCAATTCTAAAGGAAAATTTATGGGGACCGCAATAAACTCTTTGAACAAAAATAAAGTAAAACTAAATATAACAGCAGTCTATACTGCTAAACAAACTAAACAAATATTAAGTAAAATAGATAAAAAAACAAAAGTAATAATATCAATATTTGGAGGTAGAATGGCTGATGCGGGAAAAGATCCAGTACCTGAATTTAAAAAAAGTTTACAAATTTCAAAAAATTATAAGAATGTTAAGATACTTTGGGCAAGTACAAGAGAGCCATACAATTATATACAAGCAAGGCAATTAGGTTGTCATATAATTACAGTGCCGCCTTCTATAATCGAAAAAATTGAAAAGTTTGGAAAAAGTTTTCAACAACTTACAACAGACACTGTCAAAGGCTTTTTAATAGATACGAAGAAATCTAAATTTAAAATCTAAAATTGGTTGCGGGGGACGGATTTGAACCGCCGACCTCAAGGTTATGAGCCTTGCGAGCTACCAGGCTGCTCCACCCCGCGATAATTAAATCCTATTTTTGAGTTTGTTAAGTTTTTTAAC
>Ga0160423_10000459_pt1 | contig 33230 bp, 38 predicted proteins | sample CRUFie14St8metaG_FD_108191 | JGI IMG/M metagenome (GOLD analysis project Ga0160423, IMG submission 108191) | Marine microbial communities from the Costa Rica Dome - CRUD Field 142mm St8 metaG | ecosystem: Environmental > Aquatic > Marine > Oceanic > Photic zone | place: Costa Rica: the Eastern...
ATGTTACCATCGCTGTCTGTCTCCCAGGCAATATCGGCGGCAAGATTTGTAAAGTCCTTATATCGGCTCATTGCAAATTTTTCACTATCCAACGGGGTTTTTATAAAAATGAGGTTTAAAAACTTTGTTTTAAATAAGTTATTGGGATAGTGGTAGGGTGCCATTGTTCCAAAAAAGAGGCAATAAAAGTAATGATTAAAAGTATGAAAGATAACATAAACACTTGGATATTCGACTTAGATAATACCCTGTATGATGTTGGAACAGATCTGTTTGCTAAAGTCTCAAGACGCATGACGGTTTTTATTCAAAATGCATTCCAACTTGATGAAGCCGCTGCAAAGCATTTGCAAAAGGCGATGTTCCTAAAATACGGAACAACAATGCGCGGTCTTATGGTCGAGCATGATATGGATCCCGAAGAATTTCTACATTTTGTTCACGATATAGATGTAAGTGATCTTGAACCAGACCCTGTATTGGAGAAGTTACTAGGGGGCTTACCAGGAAGGCGTTTGATTTTTACCAATGGATCCGTTCCTCATGCTCAGAGAGTTACAAAACAATTAGGCATAGATCATCTCTTCGAAGGTATTTTTGACATTGTAGCAGCTAAATTTGTCCCAAAGCCGGATCCAACTATTTATGAGCTAATGGTAAATAAGTACCGTGTCGACACAAAAAAGTCAGTCATGATAGATGATATGGCGAAGAACTTAATTCCTGCAGCAAACCTTGGAATAAGCACAGTCTGGCTCAGGCACGACAAAGAATGGTCCGCTAAAGATTTTTCAGCAGAACACATCGATGAAGAAATAGACGACCTAAAAAGCTGGTTGGTAACTATTTGAGAATTTTTGTTTATTGGTGTTCTTGCTTGACACTATTTCGTTTGAAAAGCATTTTTCATTCTCTAATCGTAGTCAGGATAGATAAAAGGATTAAAAAATGGGTGATAGCCAATTGGAGTCCACAATAGATAAGGCTTGGGAAGATCGCGAATCTATCACAAGCGCCACTTCTGGTGAAATAAGAGATGCTGTGGAAGCGGCTTTAGAGTCTATGGACTCAGGTAAGGAGCGCGTGGCTTCGCCACTAGGCGACCACAAATGGAGGGTAAACCAATGGCTAAAGAAAGCTGTCCTATTATCCTTTAGGCTCAACGATATGGAGATGATTGCAGGTGGTCCTGGTGATAACCAAAGGGGTGCATCGGCTTGGTGGGATAAGGTGCCGTCAAAGTTCTCAGGCTGGTCAGATGAGCAGTTTAAAAATTCGGGGCTCCGAGCTGTGCCAAATTGTGTTGTTCGCCGTTCCGCATACATAGCACCTGGCGTCGTTTTAATGCCAAGTTTTGTCAATTTAGGCGCTTATGTAGGCAGTGGAACAATGGTTGATACCTGGGCGACGATTGGGTCATGCGCTCAAGTGGGAAAAAATTGTCATATATCTGGGGGTGCAGGCATAGCTGGCGTATTGGAGCCTATGCAAGCGGATCCCGTTATAATAGAGGATAACTGCTTCATAGGGGCACGATCCGAAGTGGCAGAAGGCGTCATTGTTGAGACCGGATCTGTACTGAGTATGGGAGTGTATATTGGTGCATCAACGAAAATTATTAACAGAGAAACAGGTGAGATCACTATGGGTAGAGTGCCTGCATACTCAGTAGTAGTACCAGGGGCGATGCCAGGGAAGCCGTTGCCGGATGGCTCTCCAGGGCCATCACTCTATTGTGCTGTAATTGTGAAGCAGGTAGATGAACAAACACGTACCAAAACATCAATAAATGAGCTCCTGCGCGATTAAATGTCAACAGTAAATATTGATGTAATAAATCCCGTTGAGCTTAGCCAGAGGCTCATTCGTTGTCCAAGCGTAACGCCCCATGAAGGTGGCGCACTAGATGAACTCCAGAGTGTGTTAGAGGGAATAGGTTTTCATTGCCAGCGATTACTTTTTTCGGAGGAGGGAACGCCTGACGTCGATAACTTGTATGCCCGGTTGGGCGATATGCGACCAAATTTCTGTTTCGCGGGGCACTCGGATGTTGTGCCTCCCGGGGAGAGAGATGGGTGGGGTGAGGACCCGTTTTCAGGCGTCATCATAGATGGAAAACTCTTTGGTCGTGGGTCATCAGACATGAAATCTGCGATAGCGAGTTTTGTCTCTGCTGCGCATAGGTACATATTGAAAGTTGATGAAGAACTACCTGGTTCAATTAGTTTATTAATCACTGGCGATGAAGAAGGACCTGCGATAAATGGGACAACCAAAGTTCTTGATTGGATGTCAAATAATAATGAAGTGATTGATGCTTGTATTGTAGGTGAGCCAACTAACCCTGATTATCTTGGGCAAATGATAAAAATTGGCCGAAGAGGAAGCTTTACCGGTTGGCTCACTGTTACAGGTGTTCAGGGACACACAGCCTATCCCCATTTAGCTGAAAACCCTCTGTCTAAGTTAGTGAAAATGTTGGAACCACTGGCGGAAGAGCAACTGGACCAGGGTACTGAATATTTTCCACCTACCACCGCAGCGATATCGTCAATTGATACCGGTAATAGCGCTTCGAATGTAATACCACAAAAAGTGACGGCAAGTTTCAACATAAGATTTAATGATAGTAGAACCGCTGAAGACATTGAAAAGTGGTTGCGAGCACATTTTGATTCAGTTGGTGGGAACTACACGTTAGAGACAGCGTGCTCGTCTAATGCATTTATAACAGAGCCGGGTGCATTATCAGATGACTTGGTGTCGGCAGTAAAGGCTGTTGTGGGAACCCAACCTGAAATGAGCACAACCGGTGGAACATCGGACGCTAGATTTATCCGAAAGTTCTGCCCGGTTGTTGAGTTTGGTGTAGTTGGGAAAACAATGCATAAATTAAACGAGCATGTAGAAGTAAAAGACGTGGAGTTGTTAACTGATATATACACGGAGTTACTAGACCGCTTTTTTGAGCGCGTCAACGCGTGATAAAATGAGTGCATTAGTTTCTGATGTAACCAAGGCGATATTTGGTATCTGGTTAATCGTGAAAAATCAGCCAGGGGCTGATAAATTTTTTGATATATCGGTTGAGGGTTTTTGGCGTTCTTTTGTCGCCGCTATCTTAGTTTTACCAGCGAATATAATTATCACGGCGCTTGGCATATTAGCTGCTGGTGAAGTTTCATATAGTGTAATCGATGGGTTAAGAGACCTTCTAATATATATTATTAATTGGTTATTTTATCCTTTAATTGTCATTAGTGCCTGTCGATATTTGAATGCACATGAAAAAGCGCTCAAATATATCATTCCTTATAATTGGGCTTCAATTCCGGCAGGTTATTTTTTTGCATTCGCAACCTTAGTAGGCAGAAGTCTTGAGGGAAGCAGCTTCGGCGCTGGATTGCTATTTGTAGCATATGTGGTTGCGATTTTTTTATTTTTTGAAATTGCTCGTCGTCAGTTAGAAATTTCACGGTTAGCAGCTGTCGGTGTTGTAGCGTTTGACTTTCTATTTAGCATTGCACTAATTAGCGCATTAGGGTCGATTAGGTAGGTATCACTAATAAATGACCTCCAGGAAATACAAGCCCTCGGCCGGTGCTGTAGGGCCTGCCTTGGCTCTGTTCTTTGCTAACAGAATTCGTTCGATATCGTCTGAGTCCCATTTACCTTCACCAACCAATTTTAAGCTTCCTACTATATTTCTTATTTGTCTGTGTAAAAAAGATCTTGCGTGAGCACTAATATGTATTTCGTCTCCACTACTACTTACTTTTATCATATTGAGTGTTTTAATGGGTGAAGCTGCTTGGCAATCTTTAGCTCTAAAACTGCTGAAATCATGTTCCCCTATCAATATTTCAGCCGCTTCCTGCATTCCTGCAATGTCAAGTTTTCTGGGAACGTGCCAAACTCTTCCACAATCTAGAGTTGGGGGTGACTGTCGATTTAGTATCCTGTAGAGATAGCGTCGCTCGATAGCTGAGAAGCGAGCATGGAAACTATCAGGAACTATCTCTGTTTCGATAATCTTTATAGGTTGTGAACCAAGATGGAAATTTATCGCTTTCCTAACGGTCGCTGGATCGTGATTGTTATTTAGCAGCGCAAAATGTGTCGTCATACCTAGAGCATGGACGCCAGAGTCTGTGCGGCCTGCAGCGATTACCTCAACCTGTTCTCCACAAAAATTTAAAATCGCTTCTTCAACCGCTGCCTGAATAGAAGGCCCATTATCTTGGCGTTGCCAACCCACATAATGACGGCCATCATATTCTACTTTTGATCTATATTTTTGCATTCTTTTTTTGGAAAAAACCCCATCTAAAACAATAAATCACTAGGGTTGTAGCTTGTAAGCACCAATTTATGCTAGGATAAAAAATTAAAACAACATAAACATATATTTATATATTGACATCTATGGCTGTTTAATATATAGAAAGAATTGCGCCGATTTGAGCTTCAGCTTGCGGGCGCATAAGAAGTGCTGCTAAAGCGTGGGAGGTTATCCCACTTAGGTTTAGGTGACGGGATTACCGTTCTTATCTAGGTAGATTTCTCTAATAACGTTTTCAAAGACAGCATTTGTTCTAACTGATTGTGAAAACTTAGTATTGGAGAAGACTATCATGTCCAAAAAAGCGCAAAACCCAGAAACCATATTATTGCATGCGGGTCATCGAGCAGATCCAACTACGGGATCAGTCGCTGTACCGATCTATCAAACAACTAGTTATCAATTTAAAAGTACAGAGCATGCTGCAAACCTGTTTTCACTTTCTGAATTGGGAAATATCTACACGAGAATAATGAACCCCACCTGCGATGTACTCGAACAGAGGATTACAGCTCTGGAGGGGGGTGCCGCGGCTCTAGCGGTGAGCTCAGGACAGGCAGCATCCGCTATGTCTATTCAGAATATAGCAAAAGCTGGTGACAATATTGTAAGCTCTACTGATCTTTATGGGGGGACTTGGAATTTATTCAATAATACATTGAAGGACCAGGGTATTGAGGTGCGATTTGTTGACCCATCTGATCCGGCAAATTTCAAAAGAGCAACAGATACAAAAACTCGTGCTTATTATGCTGAGACACTGCCAAATCCAAAGTTACATGTTTTTCCGATAGCGGAGGTGGCCAAGATTGGTAGGGAACTAGGCATACCGCTGATTATGGATAATACCGCTGCTCCCATCCTTTGTCGTCCATTTGAACACGGGGCGGCGGTTATTGTTTACTCGACAACAAAATATATAGGTGGTCATGGCACATCGATTGGCGGCCTCCTGGTCGATGGAGGAAATTTTCCCTGGCAGAACCATGCGGAGAGGCAACCAGCACTTAATCAACCTGACCCCTCTTATCACGGTGCGATTTGGGTTAAAGCTGTTGAGCCAATTGGCCCTGTCGCTTATATCATAAAAGCAAGGACAACATTACTTCGCGATCTTGGTTCTGCATTTTCTCCGTTTAACGCATTTCAGGTAATACAAGGATTAGAAACTTTACCTTTAAGAATGCGAGAACATTGCAGTAATGCGCAAAGGGTAGCTGACTTTCTTTCCAAACACGCCAGCGTAAGTAACGTGATCTACCCGGGAATTCAAGATGGTATTCACAAAGCAAATGCCGACAAGTATCTCTCAGGCGGTTATGGCGGCCTCGTTGGTTTCGAGCTTGACGGCGGGAAAACGAGTGGTCAAAAATTCATAGATGCGCTTGAGTTATTCTATCACGTTGCGAATATTGGCGATGCTCGATCACTAGCAATACATCCAGCTAGCACAACACATAGCCAATTGTCTCCTGACGAACAATTAAGTACAGGGGTGTCTGAGGGTTACGTTCGTCTTTCAATAGGTATTGAGCATATTGACGATATAATCGCTGATTTAGAACAGGCTTTAAACAAATCTGTTTGATAAAATATAAATCGAAGTAACGAAAAAAGTACAATCGTTGCCTCGAGTAGGCTGCAAATAAAACTGCTTTTTTCCATGTGTTTTTCAGAATACAAAGATGTATTTAATTAGTTTAAGTGGACTCGCCAGCCAACAGCGCATCTAAATAAATGTCAAAGTTCGAGGAGGTTCGCGCGGATTCCGTCGTTCAAAGGGTTAAATTATTTTAGTCAAGAGTACCGGTCTGTCTGAGTGCTTCCCATAATATAATACCGGCCGCAATGGAAACATTAAGGGAGCGAGCCTTTTTATCCATTGGAATACGAACTTTCTCTGGGATGGCGTTGTGAACTTCTTGGGGAACGCCACTGCTTTCTCGACCAAGAATTAAAGTGTCATTATCATCGAAGGCAAATTGTTTTAAGCTGTCCTCTGCTCTAGTTGTGATAAGTACTAACCTCGACTGTTTGCGTTCTTTGATAAAAGCGTCCCATGAGATGTGACGTTCTATCTTTGCCAAATTTAAATAATCCATGCCGGAACGGCGTAATTTTGTGTCGGATAGTATAAAACCACATGGTTCTATTATATCGAGAGGAATTCCAAAGCATGCCGTTAACCGTATAATTGCGCCTGTGTTTTGAGGTATATCAGGTTGAAAAAGAGCTAGCCGCATTTATTTGATCTAACGTACAATGAAATAATCTTTATTAACATCTCTCCACGGCTTTCTTTGCATTTTTTCAATTGGTGCAGTATACGAATAATAGAAAAGAAAGGCACTAAAACTAAACATCCTCACGCGACTACGTGTCGCACTGTTTTAGGGAGGTGTAGGATACTTTTGTAGGATACTATCTATTGAGCGTAAACAGGGGAAATTGATTGAAATGGCTGATAGTAACGACCAACCGACAAGGCGAGATTTTATTCATGTTGCTAGTGTCTCAGCAGCGGCCCTCGGTGCAGCTTGTATCGCGTGGCCACTGATTGATCAACTAAATCCAGCTGCCGACACGCTGGCTCTTTCGACAACTGAATTTGATGTTTCGGGTGTTCAAGAAGGTATGTCCGTATCCGTTGTATGGCGCGGAAAACCCGTGTTTGTTCGACATCGGACGAAAGCAGAGATAGAAGAGGCGGCAGCAGCCGAGTTATCAGACTTGCCAGATCCACAAACTGATGCTGATCGCGCCCCGCGACCAGAAATTCTTGTGCTGTTAGGTGTGTGCACTCACCTTGGCTGTGTCCCTTTGGGTCAAAAAGCAACTGACCCCAAGGGAGAATGGGGAGGCTGGTTTTGCCCATGTCATGGATCACATTACGATACATCGGGCCGCATAAGAAAAGGGCCCGCGCCGACAAACCTTGTCATTCCGCCTTATAAGTATATTTCTGATAATGTTATAAAGATTGGTTGAGGAAGAATAATATGAGTGGCCCAAAACTAACTAATCCGGTAGTGAGATGGATAGACCATCGACTTCCCGTTTTTACGTTTTTGCATCATGAAATGCACGAGTATCCAACACCAAAGAACCTCAATTATTGGTGGAACTTTGGTTCCCTAGCAGGAATAACGCTCGTTATAATGATTGTTACAGGCATCATACTCTCAATGCACTACACAGCGCATGTTGACCACGCTTTTCAATCAGTCGAGAGGATAATGCGCGACGTAAACTATGGGTGGCTAATACGATACATTCACGCAAACGGTGCTAGCTTCTTTTTTATAGTTGTTTACATCCATATATTTAGGGGTCTGTACTATGGATCGTACAAGGCCCCTAGAGAATTGCTATGGATGCTAGGCGTAGTAATCCTGTTGCTTATGATGGCAACTGCTTTCATGGGGTATGTTCTTCCTTGGGGACAAATGAGTTTCTGGGGCGCTACCGTAATCACAAACCTTTTCTCCGCAATCCCGCTTGTGGGCGAGTCGATCGTGACTTTGTTGTGGGGAGGTTTTTCGGTCGATAACCCAACACTCAATAGGTTTTTTTCACTCCACTACCTATTACCATTTGTTATTGTTGGGGTTGTTGTCTTACACATCATAGCTCTCCATAGGTTTGGTTCTAACAACCCACTCGGCATCGACGTTCGAGGTGATCAGGATACGATATCTTTCCACCCGTATTATACGGTAAAGGATATGTTTGGGCTTAGCGTCTTCTTAACAATTATGGCAGCGGTTGTATTCTTTCTGCCCAACTCTATGGGTCATCCGGATAACTATATCCCAGCAAACCCAATGGTAACACCAGCCCATATCGTTCCCGAATGGTACTTCCTGCCATTTTACGCAATATTGCGAGCTGTACCTGATAAGCTTCTTGGTGTTCTTGCTATGTTTGCGGCTATAGCTGTTCTATTTGTTCTTCCTTGGCTTGACCGATCGCCCGTAAGGAGTGCGAGTTTCCGCCCAATTTACAAAATTATGTTCTGGGTGTTTTTGTTGGATTGCGTTGCACTGACTTACTTGGGTGCCATGCCAGCAGAAGGTATCTATGTGGTCCTCTCGAGGCTTTGCACAGTCTATTACTTCTTCCATTTCATTGTTCTTTTGCCGGCTCTGTCAATATTTGAGACACCGCGATCTCTGCCAAGAAGCATAGGTAAGCCCGTGCTTGGTGGTGGAAATGGAATTCCCGCACCTGCGCCGGCGGCGGCTAGGGAAAAACCATGATGGGTTGTCTACAAAAACTAATACTTTTTTTGTTAACATTCTTAGTTACGGTGCCTGTGGCTACAACGGCACGAAGCGCTGAAAGCATTCCGTTCCCGTCTCAAGAGTGGTCGTTTAACGGGCCCTTCGGCACGTTCAATAGAGGCGAATTGCAAAGGGGCTTCCAAGTTTACAAAGAAGTGTGCGCTACTTGTCATTCGCTAAATTTTATCTCGTTTAGAAATCTGACTGATCTAGGTTTCAACGAAAACGAGATAAAAGCGATAGCGGCGGAATTTCAAGTTGAGGATGGCCCAAATAATGAAGGGGAGATGTTTGAACGGGCAGCTATTCCATCTGATATGTGGCCAGCACCATACCCAAACGACAATGCTGCGAGAGCTAGTAACAATGGTGCTCTCCCCCCAGATCTCTCGCTTATGGTTGACGCAAGAGCCGGCGGTGCTGATTACCTATACGCATTGCTTAGCGGCTATCATGAAATACCCCAAGGCAAAGAAGTTGGCGAAGGCATGTATTACAACGCTTATTACCCCGGGAATCAAATTGCTATGCCCTCGCCATTAGTAGATGATGGGGTCGAGTATGTTGATGGTACGAGAGCCACACTAGTGCAGCAAGCGCGAGACGTTACAGCATTCCTCGCTTGGGCAACTGAGCCTAATATGGAGCAGCGAAAGAGAATGGGTGTGATGGTTATCATTTTCTTGCTCGTTATGACGGTTCTATTTTACTACAGCAAAAAGAAAATATGGTCAGACGTCCATTAACGAATAGATGAAGTTTTTTGGTTAGGGCGCGTGGTTTAGCGGCCTGTTCTTTTTGGAGTTCCTTGTGAAAGCGGTAGTAGGTATTATTGGCGGTAGCGGAATAGACCAAATAGAAGACTTAAAGGGAGCTCAATGGAATTCTGTTTCATCTCCGTTTGGGAAACCCTCTGATGAGCTATTATTCGGTGAAATAAATCAGGTTCCAATAGTATTCCTGCCCCGACATGGAAGAGGACATAAGCTCACCCCGACGGCAATAAATTACAGAGCGAATATTGATTGTCTGAAAAGGGCGGGTGTCACTGATATTATCTCCTTAAGTGCAGTAGGGTCCCTAAAAGAAGAATATATGCCAGGAAACTTCGTGTTGGTGGATCAATTTATTGATAGAACTGTTTCCAGAGAGAAAACATTTTTTGGAGAGGGCTGCGTGGCTCATGTATCATTTTCGCATCCTATATCAGATCGGCTCCAACACGCATTGCACAATACCTGCCAAGACTTGGGACTACCGTCACATCTCGGCGGCACGTATATCTGTATGGAAGGCCCCCAATTCTCAACATTAGCTGAAAGCAATTTATACAGGTCCTGGGGGTGCGATGTAATTGGTATGACTAATATGCCGGAAGCAAAATTAGCAAGGGAGGCAGAACTTCCGTATGCAACAGTTGCAATGGTAACGGATTATGATTGCTGGCACCCAGATCACGAAGCTGTTTCGGTAGAAAGCGTTATAAAGGTAATAGAAAAAAATCGCGACAATGCAAATCTGTTACTCAAAAATGCTCTGCCAAGGATTAAAGTGCGGCCTAATAAGGATATTCAGGGAGGCGATCGAGCGTTGGACTTCGCGATAGTGACATCTCCAGAAAATAGGGATCCGAAGCTTGTAGCAAGACTCGACGCTGTAGCGGGACGGGTTTTGTAAATTCGGATCCGGTCTCAGGCGAGATTCTTCCTAAGAAATTCTAAAGTTCGTTCCTCAGCGATCTTGCTACTGGTTGGTTCAAAGTCTCTTCTTTGGCTACAGTTAAATCCGTGACCGGCGGGGTATAGGTAAACATGGTTATCCGGCTGCGAAATTCTTATAATTTCAACCTCTTCTAAGGAGATCGCATCACCCTCCATGCCAAAATGAAAGATCACGGGGCACTTTGCTGTGAAAGACATAAGACCCGCTATCCCACCTCCATAGTAAGACGAGACGCACGCAAGCCCGGGCAATTTGCATGCAGCTAGCCAGGCCAAAGTTCCGCCCCAACAAAACCCAATTATGCCGACCTTACCTGCGGCACTCGCAATAGACCTTGCCGCGTCAATATCCTGTAGGGGCATCTCATCTCCAATGGTGTTTTTGAGATCACGCCCTTTTTCAATATCATTGGAATCGTAGTTTAATTCGACACACTTATCTATTCGGTCGAAGAGTGCAGGTGCTGCTACCAGATACCCCTCACAGGCATATCTATCTGCAATGCTTTTGATATGTTTGTTAAGTCCAAAAATCTCTTGGATAATAACTAATCCGCCTAGGGGGGGGCCGTCCGGTTGGGCTATATATGTATCGAACGCATGACCGTCTGACGCAATTGTTTTCAATAACATTCCCATAGCGCAGAGCCCCGGTTTTATAAAAACGTTTCTTAAATCTGATACATCAAACTTGGCATTTAATCATAATAGCTCAAGAACAAATTGTAATTATGTCTACCGTATTGTTGGTAATTCTCAAACTTCTTGCGAAATCGTTAGACATTGAAACGGAAGTGCAACACATCGCCATCTTTTATCAAATAATCAGCCCCTTCTACTCTTAATTTACCTGCTTCTTTAGCGCCATTTTCGCCGCCATTAGCAATATAATCTTTGTAGCTAATAGTTTCCGCTCTAATGAAGCCTCTCTCGAAATCCGAGTGAATCTTGCCGGCGCCTTGAGGAGCAGTAGAATTCTTTTTAAGTGTCCATGCGCGCGCCTCTTTGGGCCCAGCCGTGAAAAAGGTGATTAGATTGAGTAGACTATAACCTGTTCTAATTAGTTTATTTAAACCGGCTTCCTCTAATCCTAAAGTCGTAAGAAATTCAGTCTTCTCTTCCTGATATGTTAACTGGCTTATTTCGGCTTCAATAGCCGCAGAAACAACGACGCATCCAGAACCGTCTGCCTTTGCATAGGCCTCTACTTCTCTACTCAGGGCGTTTCCAATCGCGGCTGATTCTTCATCAACATTGCAGACATAAACCAGGGGTTTAGATGTAAGCATGTTGTTATTTTTTATTAATGCTTCATCTTGAGCATCCCAATCCATGCACTTTCTAATTGGGGTACCTTCCTCTAACAGGGAGCCTATTTTCTTTACAACCTCCAATTGTTTTTTGATCTCCTTATCACCACTTCGAGCTTTTTTTTCTAAGTTCAACATTTGCCGGTTTATGTTTTCTAGGTCGGATAGAAGTAATTCGGTTTCAATGATCTCTATATCTCGGATGGGTTGGATGTTTTCTTCAACATGGGAAATATTATCGTCTTCAAAACATCTGAGAACGTGGATGATGGCATCGGTTTCCCTGATATTGGCTAAAAATTGATTTCCTAGTCCCTCTCCTTTACTCGCCCCTTTGACCAAGCCAGCTATATCAACGAATTCGAGTTGAGCTCCAATAACTTTCGCTGAGCTGGCTAGCTTAGAAATTTCCAAAAGTCGTTCATCGGGTACCGCTACCCTACCTTTATTTGGTTCAATCGTGCAAAATGGATAATTTTCAGCTTCCGCGGCTGCTGTAGAGGTAAGCGCATTGAATAATGTCGATTTTCCCACATTTGGTAATCCAACGATCCCGCAATTAAAACCCATAAAAAGCCTCCAACTCCCTCATTAATGCAAAAGTTTGTGTCGAATTTTAGTTAATCGTTTAAGACACTGCCAACTTCGTTTGATGAGCTCATATTGGACGCAATTTTCGACATCAAAGAATTAGTGTCCCCTTTAATCAACAACTTAAGATGCTCTGTCATAGCTATTAGCATTTTTTCAACCCATCCATTCTTTTCTTGCTCACTGAAATCATTCAGTACGTGCGCTAGGACCAATTCTTTGCGTCCCGGGTGGCCTATACCAATTCGAACTCGCCAGTAGTCAGGGCCGATGTGTTTTTCAATGCTTCGTAAACCATTGTGTCCTCCCGTTCCACCGCCTAACCGAATCCTGCATTTCCCCGGTGAAAGATCGAGATCGTCGTAAAATACAAAAACTTGCGAAGGGTCGAGTTTAAAAAACCGCATAGCCTGAACTATGGATTCACCGGAGTTATTCATATAGGTGGAGGGTTTCAACAATTTAATATTGCTACCATCCATCAAATTTTCGCTCAGTAAACCTTTAAAGCGATTTTTGAAGGGTGGGAATTGCAATTCTTGAGCAATTTTATCAACTATTAAGAAACCTATATTATGACGGTTATATCTGTGTTTTATTTCAGGATTACCTAGCCCTATCAACAGATGCAAAAGCCAACTCCCAATTTAGTTTGAAAAGTGTTTTCAAACTACTAACTATCACCACCTTCTTTGGTTTCATCGCCAGCGGCTTCAGGTGTTGAGTCTCCGTCAGGCGCTTCTGTATCCGCTCCATCGTCAGTTCCTGCTGTCTCTTCTTTGACGACGGTTGGCGCGGCTATCGTTGCTATCGTAAAGTCACGGTCTGTAATGGTAGGTGTTACACCCTTCGGTAGACTTACCGCGCTAATATGCAAGCTGTCACCGATTTCTGCTCCAGAAAGATTAAGAACCAAGCTCGTTGGGATTAAATCAGGAGTACATGAGACTTCAATATTGTAACGCACAACGTTCAACACTCCACCAGTTTTTAATCCAGGGGACTCGTCTTCTCCTGTAAACTCAACAGGTACTTCAACCGATATGCGCGTGGTGCTCGTTACCCTAAGAAAGTCAATGTGTTCAGGAACATCTGTGACAGGATGAAGTTGGACATCCCTAGGCAGAACTCGGTTCAATTTCCCATCTAATTCGATATCAAAGAGAGTATTGAAAAAACCTCCTGATTCTAGGTGCCGAACAAGAAGTTTTCGTTCTAATGTAATAGAAGCAGGTGATTTTTTATCTCCGTAAATTACCGCAGGAATTTTACCTTGCCGTCTAGCTTCTCGGGCGGACCCCTTACCAACCCTTTCGCGAGCAGCGGCAGTGAGAACTGTAATATCGCTCATCGAATTTCTCCTCGATATAAAAGTGACGTAGGACCAGCCTCCAGGGGTGCTGGAATTGTTCTGTCCTAAAGCAAAGCTGGTTGTAATATTTTTTTTGACAAAAGACTAGTCAAATTTTTGTTTATTAAAATTTTAAATATATTCAATTTGGTGCGTTGTAATCAAAGAGACTAGACACTGAGCGGGACTCGGCGATTCTCAATATAGCTTCCCCTAATAACGGAGCGATTGTTATCTGGCGCATATTTGGAGCTGCCAGTACAGCATCGGTCGCTTGAATACTATCTGTCGTGACAAGTTCGGTTAAAGGCGAATCTTTTATTCGTGCAGCAGCACCTCCGGATAGCACACCGTGGCTTATATAGGCAGACACTGATAAACCACCCGCAGCCATAAGAGCTTCTGCTGCGTTACACAGCGTCCCGCCTGAGTCAACGATATCGTCAACTAAAATACAATGTCTATCATCAACTTCACCGATTATATTCATAACTTCCGATACACCAGCGCGTTCTCGCCGTTTATCAATGATTGCCAAATCAGCGTCTAAACTCTTTGCAAGAGCTCTAGCCCGCACAACTCCACCAACATCTGGTGATACTATGACTAGTGATTTGTCTCCGTATTTTTCTTTGATATCGGATTGAAATACTGGAGCTGCGAAAAGATTATCAGTTGGTATATCGAAAAAACCTTGAATTTGCCCAGCATGGAGATCGACCGTTACTACTCTATGAGCGCCTGCAACTGTTATTAGGTTAGCAACTAATTTGGCAGATATGGGTGTTCGTGGACCCGATTTTCTATCTTGCCGAGCGTATCCATAGTAGGGAATAACGGCTGTTATACGATTCGCGGAACCTCTTTTTAATGCATCTAAGGCAACAAGCAATTCCATAAGATTGTCATTTGTTGGCGAGGATGTAGACTGAATTAAAAAAACATCTTCTCCTCTAACGTTTTCCTGGATTTCAACAAAAACTTCCATATCTGAAAATCTTTTAACATCAGCTTTTGTTAGGGGGAGTTCCATATATTTTGAAATGGCGTCAGCTAATGGCCGGTTACTGTTGCAAGATAATATTTTTGTGGCCATCTTTGGTTGGTTTCCTAATTCTTAGATAAGAAGCGCTTCTCAAATTTATTAACAGTCAAAAGTAGCCTCGCGCAAGGCCTATTCCACTTTATTTTTAGATTGTAATTTTGAATGGCTATATGCTTGGACTAAATCAGTTATTCCATCAATTGCGCTGCGTGTGATTTGTTTCGAAATCTCTACCCAATTGCTATACAGACTCACTTTTTCCACTATATTCTCTTGTCTTATATTTCCAATTTCGAAACCATTTTGTGATGTCAGCGTCCAAACAACTATTATTCTCTCACTAAATTTATTTAAAGATATATTTTGAATTAACACTTTTAATAAAAGTGTCTCAGGGATTGTGTTGCTTAATAGGGGCTTATGCTGCTGCAATACTTCTGCAATTTTTGATCGGATTATTTTCTCGTTTCTAGCAGTTACGCCTTTTATTGGGCCGATATCAATAAGGACAGACTGTCTCTGCTTAAAGGTGGCTTTATCTTGGTCGTCTAGCAAAGCAATGATTTTATCAGCCTTTGGCGCAATCACTTGTCTGAAAGTCTGCATCGTTGGATTTATCCAAAACTTTCTTGGCGGCGTGCTCTTTGTTCTTATAGTTTTCTTGACACGGCCTATGTTATCGGTGAGTAGCCACGTCACAATTAGGTCTGGAGGTCGATCTTCATAGAGTTGCTGATAACCGTTTGCCGTAAGAGCGAACGATTGGTCGTTATGCCATTTTGAACTTGCAAGCAGCCCCTTCCCCCGCAGTATATCTGCCGTTGCTTTTGCAAACGCATTCCCAACCCACCCTACAGGTCCGTTGATTCCTTTTACAAATAAACTTCTATTCGCGGGTGCCAATAACTCTCTGTCTTTTACTTTTTGTGATTCAGTTTTTTGAAATGGCTGCGGCACTTGACCGCAAGCTGCACAAGTAATTATCAGAAGGACAGGCAAAACTTTTACATTAGTACGCACGTGCTCAAACCGCCGATTAAAAATGCAAACAAAAATATATAAAGATGAGGCATTTTAGGGTCACCACTCTGGAATAATTTGCTATCGAAGAACTATAGTTGAGAGGAGACGTCCGTAGTCTGTCTCATTTTGATGGCATGCGCGTCGATAGCTAAAAAAATTTTCTCCATCTTGATAAGTGTCTTTACCAAGCGAACCAATAATTTTAATTCCAATTAGCTCTATCCGATGCTGAATATAGCTTGGGAGATCGAACAAATGATACCCACTGCGGGAAGTTGACGAAAAAAATCGCGAATTTTTTGGGGAATTATCTAAAAAGGCTTTGCGGAACTCAGGTCCAACCTCGTAGGATTTTGGACCTATCATCGGGCCTAACCCAGCTATAATATTCAACGGGCTTGCCCCACACTCGCACATTTTTCTTACCGTATTTTCGAGAATGCCGCTTAATGCTCCTCTCCATCCTGCATGGGCAGCTCCAATCACTTTTGCAATTGGGTCGGCAAAAAGCACAGGTCCACAGTCAGCCGTTAAAATACCTAAGGCTATTCCACGTGTTGCTGTGACCAAACCATCTGCCTTTAGTGACATTGTATTATTCATATTATCATCTACGAAGAGTGCATCAGCACTGTGGTGCTGAAAGCATGTTCGAAGTGCTGTTAGTGGTAAACCAAGCTGCCTCATGGCTTCCTCTCTATTCGCGTCAACGGATTCTTTATTATCCTTGGAGCCTAGGCCACAATTTAGTGACCCATAAAGGCCATTGCTTACACCGCCTTTTCTAGAAAAAAAACCGTGGCAAACAGCTTGTTGGTTCAAAGCGTCTAATCTAAACAAAGTTTTTCCTTTTCGCTTTTAAATTAAGTTAATTCATGTTTCCTGGTGGAGTCGTAAAGTCTTTTGGTGTGAATCCGATTACTTTAAAAATTTCCGCCATTTCTTTTCTATCAGTTAAACACTTCATGGCGATATCAATATCATTAATCTGTTGTGTTACGGAACCATGCTTTTAACGTTCAGCACGCTCGTTTATTCTCATCGTAATCAAAAATTCTCGTTGTTGAAGAGGATGTAAGACCCGTAGCCCGGTTAATTCGCCAAAGATCTGAGGTATCTCTCGCGTTGTTGTGCAGTCTCCGATTGAGCCTAGAGGATCTCTTGTCGCGTAATAACCAAAATTTTTGTTATGGAGTAGCTCGGCCATAAATTCTGCTAAAGTCTTTAGCTCGATCTTTTGAATTTTACTTATCACTAGGCGTCGTAAGGTTTCAGTCATTGAGGCCCGATTGGTATTTTATGGAGTATCTAAACAATATTATCCCAACAACTATCATTGGTAGGCAAAGTAGGTGACCCATTGTGAAATATTCTATGAAAAAGCCAAGTTGGGGGTCAGGCTCTCGGAAAAATTCAACCATTGCCCTAGTTGTTCCGTAACCAATTAAAAATATGGATGTTAAAATGCCCGGACAATGTCTAACTTTGGTAAAAAATGCTAATACGCTGAGAAGCGTGAAGAGCAAAAGGCCCTCTAAAGCAGCTTCATAAAGCTGACTAGGATGTCGTGGTAATGGCCCTCCATTTGGAAAGATTACAGCCCATGGCGCATTGCTCACGCGACCAAAAAGCTCTCCATTTATAAAATTTGCTACTCTACCAAAGAAAAGCCCGATAGGGGCAGCCACAGCCAATAGGTCAGTTAGTGGTAATAAAGCTATATTTTTTTTATAGGAAATTATTATTCCAACACCAAAAACCCCCAAAAGGCCGCCATGAAAGGACATGCCGCCACGCCATATCATCAGGATTTCCTGCGGATTGTAAAAAAAGTAGATTGGATTATAGAATAATACGTAACCCAAGCGACCCCCAATAATTACACCAATTGTGACATAGAAAAGCAAATCTTCTAGTTGTTGTGGCCCCATTACAAATGGAGCTCTTCTTAGTAAAAGAGCGCAGTAACGCCAACCCAAAAACAAGCCGGCTATGTAAGCCAAAGCGTACCAGCGGACTACTATCGGTCCAATTTCTAGGGCTATGGGATCTAAAAGAAAATCGTTTAAATTGTAATACATAACTATTTATATGGATCATTAGTGCTAAGAAAGTTTGTTATATATTTCTTTACGCCTTCCTCTAGAGAGGTGAAATTTCTACAAAAACCGGCTTTGCGAAGCTTCTTCAATGAAGCTTCGGTAAAATATTGATAATGTTTTTCAATGCTTGGGGGTGTATCTATGAATTCTATATTTGGTTCCACCTTGAGATTGGCGTAGACGTTTAGAGTGAGGTCTTTAAAAGTTCGTGCTTCACCGGTTCCAACATTAAATAATCCAGAAATATTTCTGTTAGCAAGAAACCATAGTATCACTTCGATGCAATCATCCACCCAAATAAAATCCCGTTGTTGTTCGCCATCCAGAATACCAGTCCTATTAGACTTAAATAATACTGAGGGGAGGCCACTAATTATTTTTGGGTACAGTTGATTGATAAGGCTACTCTGGGTCCCTTTATGGCCTTCATTTGGGCCATAGACATTAAAGAATTTTAAACCAACCCATTGAGGTGGGAGGCTATCGCCATTCTCTACCCTAGAAGTTACCCAACGATCAAAAAAATGTTTGCTCCAGCCATAGGGGTTTAAGGGTTTTAAACCAGCCAATTGATCTGAGGTTAAATTGTCATCAAACCCATTTTCACCGTTTCCATACGTAGCCGCTGAGGAGGCAAAAAGAAAAGGGACCTTGTTTTCTGCAGACCATCTCCATAGTCGGGTGGAAAGTCGAAGATTATTTTCAAGTATAAGGTCTACATCAATCTCAGTTGTTGACGACACAGCTCCAAGGTGAAATACCATCTCGATTTCTTTTTTACTTTCCGCGAGAAATGCATCTAGTTGTGTAGGGGATATTATGCCGTAGACTAAATGATTAGCTATGTTTCTCCATTTCTGATCTATTCCTAGATTGTCTACTATTACAATTTTGTTTGAATGGCCGTGGTCGCATAGGGCAGCAACAAGATTAGATCCAATGAACCCCGCTCCCCCTGTAATCACATACATTGCGTTATACCCCTCTACAGCATCACTAATAGCATCAAATTAAAAGGTGAAATAGTTTTTTGGTCATCAAAGCAATTCAATCAAACAATTTTTTGTTGATTTATGGTAAAATACTCCTAGTTTTTAAGAAGCAGAACATCCAACGTGAGGAATACGTATGCAATCTAGTAATCGCCTTCTAGGTGACATAGCTCGTTTAGCCAATGGCGCAATGTCAATGGCCGCAGGAGCAAAAACTGAGCTGGAGCAGCTTATTCAGCAGCGCGTGGAGAGATTTTTGAGTGAAAAGGGGTGGGTGGCACGTGAAGAATTCGATGCTGTTCGTTCGCTTGCTCAAAGAGCGCGAGAAGAACAAGAAAAGATGAATGAGCGTCTTGACCATATTGAGAAGAAACTCTTGGCAAAATCAGGGGCCAAAAGTCGTCCTCCCGTCAGTAAAGTCAAAACAAAGAAATCACCTTCCCGAAGTAAAAAGAGTTAGTTGTTAGTAATCTCAGCTGACGCAGAGATCTTCAGCATACAATTATACTAAATCTTGTATGTTAGGGGTTGACACACCTCAACATTATGAGATTGTAACTTGATGTAGTAGATGTCGGGTTTTGGACTACCCTGTGCCTGGTTCATACTGGATCTTGGTAGTGCAGCGGAGGTGACTAATGTCTGTTAGTTATGTTGACTCAGAACACAGCTCAAATAATCCACTCGAGTTGTTAGTTGAAATTGTTGGTGCAAATGACTGGCCGCATGAGCGGACAGGATTAAACGAGTTAGCTGTTGAAATAAATGGGAGATGGTGCAATTACAGGCTATTTTTTCTTTGGCAAGAGGAGATGGGCGCACTTCACTTCTCATGTGTTTTTGAAACAAGGGTTGATATCCAAAGCTATTCCGGGGTTCATCATTTACTTGCTCTCATAAATGAAAAACTGTGGTTAGGACATTTCGATTTGTCATCTGAAGATGGAACGCCTATGTTTAGGCACACATTACTTTTAAGAGGTGCGGGCCCAGCGAGTGTTGAACAACTCGAAGATTTGGTTGACGTTTCGGTTAGTGAGTCAGACCGATATTATCCGGCCTTTCAGTTTGTGGTATGGGGTGGTAAAACAGCAAACGAAGCGTTGAATGCTGCTCTCATTGATGTTGCAGGGGAAGCTTAAGTAAAAATGACAAAACCGCTATTTTTAATAGGTTGCGGAAAGATGGGCGGCGCTATGTTGGCGGGCTGGGTTAAAAGCCGTTTTATAGATGATGGAATATATGTTGTGGAACCTAACGAAGAAGCAACCAGGACTTTTGAGGGTATACCTAGCCTAAAAATAGTAAGAACCGCCTCAGAAATACCTGAAAACATTGTTCCCTCGGTCGTCATTCTTGCGGTTAAGCCACAGACAATGGACCAAACTTTACCGGACTTCAAAAGGCTAATAGGGAAGGAAACAACGTTTCTGTCTATAGCTGCAGGAAAAACACTGAAATATTTCGAAAAGCATTTAAGTCAATACGCTCAGATTGTAAGGGCTATGCCTAATACTCCCGCTGCTGTTATGCGTGGGATCACAGTATATGTCCCTAATCGTAATGTTCCAAAAAAGCAGGCAGAAGTGTGTGGTGAGCTTCTATCCTCTGTCGGGGAGTCAGTGTTAATCGATGACGAAGGACTCATGGACGCTGTCACAGCTGTATCGGGAAGTGGGCCAGCATATGTATTTCTAGTTATAGAAGCAATGGCTAAGGCTGGCACAATGTCGGGTTTGCCGCCGGAGTTAGCTATGCGTCTCGCAAGGGCAACCGTATCAGGTTCAGGTGAGCTAGCTCGATTGAGCGAGGAAACGGCTGACCAACTTAGAATAAACGTTACTAGCCCGGGTGGGACAACAGCGGCAGCTCTGAATGTTTTAATGTCGGACGATGGTATACAACCAATTTTTGATGAAGCTATAAAGGCTGCTGCCAAAAGATCAAAGGAGCTGGCAGGATAAATTCGCATCTCTTAACAAACTGCAACGGCAAGAATGAATAAACAAAAACTTTTTAAAGGTTTAATGGAATTAGTATCTGATGTTGGTTGGAGCGATTTTACACTTGCTGCTCTGGCTAGAAATCAGGAAATTGAGGAGCTGGAGCTTGAAAAGCTGTTCTCGGACAAGGTAGGCCTTTTGCAAGCATTTTCAGAATTTATTGATGAACAGATATTAGCAAATTTAGATCCTGATATTCTCGACCCGGGAATTTCGATTAGGGAAAGGCTTTTAGAAATAATGCTGGTTCGTTTTGATGTCTTGGCTCCTTATAAAGACGGCGTTTGTGAACTGTTGAAAGTCACTGGGAAAGATCCAAAAATGTTCGTAGTTGCAGCAAAAGCGATTAGAATATCAATGCGCTCTAGCCTGGAAGCGGCGGGGGTTTCGACGCGAGGGATAAGGGGAAATATCAAAATCAAAGGTTTGGGAGCAGTTTTTTTGTTTGGCATGCGGACTTGGTCTAAAGAAGAACGCAGCGACATAACTGCAACAACACGCATTCTAGATGACCGTTTGAAATGGGCTGAATCAATAGCGAAGTCACTCGGCTTGGTAATGGAGAATAGTGGTCAAGACCGATAATTAACCGAGGCGATGTTGGAGAGCAAAGTACTTATATGAATGGTAAACCTCTAGAGACACTAACGTTTGAAGAATTCCAAAAAGTGGAAATTAGAGTTGGTACAATCGTCGAAGTCCAAGAATTTCCTGAGGCTAGGAGACCGGCTTTCAAACTCTGGGTAGATTTCGGGCATGAGTTTGGTGTACGAAAAACTTCGGCACAAATTACGAAGAACTACGAAAAGCGAAATTTAGTGGGTCGGCAAGTGGCGGCTGTGATGAATTTTCCATCGAAGCAGATTGGGAAGTTTATGAGTGAAGTACTCGTTCTTGGTTTTCCAGATGACGGGGGGGAGGTTGTTCTGGCTTCGGTCGATAAGCCGGTCCCAAATGGTGGAAAACTTTATTAGTTTTATAAAAGTGGCTGTCAATTCAAGGCTTTCAAACGTTCGTATCTATCATTTATTGGACTTCTTCTACAAAGGTAATGTTACGGTAGCTCGAAGACCGCCAAGAGAAGCTTCACTTAAAAGTAAATCGCCCCCATGACTCTGAAATATATCTTTTGCAATTGTCAGACCGAGGCCTGTTCCTCCAGTGTCAGTATTTCGAGAGGGATCAAGACGAAAAAAAGCCTTGAATACATCATCTCGATGTTCTGCTTCAATTCCTGGCCCATCGTCGTCAATAGTGATTATTGCGTGCTCTGAATTGTACTGAAGCTCTACCTTAACTGTTTCTGCATACTTCTTAGAATTGATGATCAAATTGGTAATGGCTCGCTTAATTACTTGGGGGCGTAAGGTCACGGATTTAATTGTCTTGCTTTTATTTACAAAGTTTATCAAAGAGCCATCTCTTCGTTCAGTTGATATAATTTCTTCGATCAGACTAGCTAAATTTATTTTGCTCAAAGGCTCGCTACCCCCGCCTCGGGCAAATGTAAGATAGCCATCAATCATTCTTTCCATTTCCTGAATGTCATCTTGTAATTCTCTTGTCTCAGGAGTTCTTTCTAACATTTCTATTTGGAGTTTCATTCTAGTTAGTGGAGTTCTCAAGTCATGGGAAACCCCTGCAAGCATCTCTGTTCGTTGAGCAAATTGTCGAGATATACGTTCTCTCATTTGCCTAAACGCTTGTGTTGCCTGCCTGACCTCTTTAGCTCCACTGGGTTTTATTTCACTTGACCCTCGGCCCATACCGAAGCTTCGCGCTGCAATAGCTAAACGCCTAATCGGACGGATCTGATTTCTCATAAAAATTATTGCGATAGCAAATAATACAAGTGAACTCCCTATCATCCACATAAGAAAAATATACGGCGTTGAGCTATAAAGCCGTTTCTCATGCACATTGACATTTAAAAGGCCTTCAGGAAGTTGCACCTTGATCTCTATTCGTCGATTTTTTTTTACTGTATCTATAGAAAAGGGACGCCTCACTCTTTCTTTTAGTGCGTCTTGGAGAGACTTTCGTACCCTATCCCATTGTTGAAAAGATTTCTTTTTAACCAGGATTTCTTGCGGACTATAAGTTAGGCGAATGTGTAGGATATCATCAGCTTTGAGAAATATTTGATTACGGTCTAGTTGTTTTGGTAACGGGGTGAGGGAATCTACAATAAAGGCAATATCGCCGGCTAAAGTATGTGCAAGTCGTCGGGTCATCGTGTCCCAATGCCGGTCGAAGAACACAAAAGTAGAGATGGCCTGCATAAGAATGAGTGGCGTTACTATTATTAAAAGCGCTCGCCCAAAGAGTGTTTGAGGCAAAATATTCTTGATTCTATTTTTGGCTTTTTCAGTCCAGTGTAATGTACCAAGAATCTTCATAATCCTGTCTTTAAGACATATCCTCGACCTCGGATGGTTTGCAGATACCGAGGAAATTTTGGATCATCTTCAATTTTTCTTCTAAGTCGCGTTATTTGAACGTCTATTGTCCTTGTGTTTACATTGGTTGAATCCAAATTACTTAGATTATCTCGGCTCAAAATTTCACCCGGTGATGCAACGAAGGCTCGCAGTATAGCACTCTCGGACTCGGTTAACTTAGTTGCAACGTGCCCACGGAAAAGTAAATTGGAACGAAGGTCGAATCGATAAGGACCAAAGTGAAATAATTCGTCGTTCTGAGCGGACGGACTTTCAAGCTGTACTCTGCGCAGTATATTTTCGATCCGCAATAACAACTCTCTTGGTTCAAATGGCTTTGCCAGGTAATCATCAGCACCCGTCTCCAAACCATTGATTCGATCTTCGCTTTCATTCATAGCGGTAAGCAGTAAAATTGGTATAGAGTTAAAACCTCTTAGATATTCGGTTAGTTCTATGCCGGTTTCCCCAGGCATCATAACGTCCATGAGGATCATATCAAATTTGAAAATATCTAAAAATTTTCTAGCCTGTCTACCGTCTTCAGCACACGTTACACGAAAATTATTCTGAGTAAGGTACTTCTCTAATAAATTCCGTAATCTGCCATCATCGTCAACAAGGAGTATATGCGATAAGACGGATGACTTTTCGATTGTGTTCATTCAACGCCTCGGTTGCGGTGCATTGTAGTCCGCTCATGGAAAAGACTGTTTGTAGTGGAGGATGAAAACCGCCATTGGTCTATCTCATTAATAATTGCAGTGAGAATATCCTTAAAACCATTAATAGCGTGTTCGTTTTTTCCTAAGCAAGCATTTGCAATCCTTTTGCGTTGATTTGCCGTGAGGCGTTGCTCGAGGACAAGACCTTTGTCAGTCAGAAAGAGAAGTTTCTTCCGTCGATCGTCGTCTGCAATTTTCTGGAAAACATATGCTTCACTAATTAACTGATTTAAGACTCGCGATAAGCTTTGCTTTCTTATCTTTAGAATGTCCAAAAGACCTGTAACGGTTATTCCGGGATTTCGGCCAATAAAATAAACCGTGCGGTGGTGGGCTCGACCTAATCCGATTTCTTCCAACATTTTATCAGGCTCTTTCGTGAAATCTCTATAGGCAAAAAATAGCATTTCGATAATCTGACGCAATTCCTCTTCTTTAAAATCTTCAGAAACTGAACGCATTTTTAAGTCAGTCATATTGACATATTTTCCTAAAATATTATCCTGCTTTAATTTAAGGCTGTCTTTTAGCCAACACCACTATACCACGGGTTTAAGTATTTTAAGATAAATAAGTCTAACTCAACTTCTTAGGAATTATGATCATGTCCTCACCTTCTTTTGACGATAGAGATGGCTCTATATGGTTTGATGGGGAATTAGTAGATTTCCGCTCAGCAAAGATCCACGTTCTTTCACATGGCCTACACTATGCAAGCGCCGTATTCGAAGGGGAGCGGGTGTACAATGGGAAAATTTTTAAATCTCTAGAGCACACAGAAAGACTCCACCAATCGGCAAAAACTGTTGGCTATGCCATTCCATATCCCTCAGATTTGATAGAGAAAGCAAAACGTGATGTTGTAAAGTCCATGGGGTTTCAGGATGGCTATGTGAGGCCGATTGCATGGCGTGGTACAGAAATGATGGGGGTCTCTGCGCAGAATAATACTATTCACCTAGCTATAACAGCTTGGGAGTGGCCATCCTATTTTGATCCAGAAGCGAAGACCAAGGGTATAAAAATGGGCTTATCTCGATGGAAAAGACCAGCACCCGATACGGCTCCCACCCAGAGTAAAGCCTCGGGTCTTTATCAAATCTGCACTATGGCTAAGCACGAAGCAGAAGCAGCCGGTATGCACGACGCCCTCATGTTGGACTATAGGGGGCTAGTGGCTGAAGCAACAGGTGCCAACATTTTCTTCGTAATGGATGATGGAAAGCTGCATACGCCAGTGCCCGATTGTTTCTTAGATGGTATTACACGTAGAACGGTGATTGATCTAGCGAAACGACGTGGTTTCGAAATAGTTGAACGTCAAATCAAGCCAGAGGAAATGGCTAACGCGAGTGAGTGTTTCTTGACCGGTACCGCTGTCGAGGTGACACCCGTGGGACAGATTGACAAGTACTCTTTCACGCCTGGGGAAGTTTGCAATGTGTTGGGCGAAGATTACAGCCAACTTGTTCGCAGCGAGGAGCCAGCTGTTGCAGCTGAATAGGTGTATTATAAGCCTATCAACGTTGCGATGTTTTTCTCTAAATAGTTGGTGTTGGTTTGCGCGCGCTCAAAGGCAGGGTCTCTCAAAATAGCCTTAAGTAAACTAAGGTTAGAGGCAATATCCTCTAACTGGCATTGCTCAAGCGCCAAGACCATGTTTTGAATTGCACAGTTCCTATCCTCGCCAAAACTTATAATTTTAGCAATCATCGGATCATAGAACGGCGTTATAGTATCTCCCTCTATATAGCTAGCTTCTACACGAATAGCATCTGACTGGCGGGGAAGTCGCAGCAATTTTAGGTGGCCTGGTGACGGAATAAAGTTCTTTTCGGGTTTTTCGGCGTAAAGACGGCATTCGATTGAATGTCCGGAGAGAAAGGGCGGATCGTCTATTAGGTTTTCGGGCTTTTCACCAATAGCCTGCATTAGTTGAAGATAAACTATATCCTGTTTACTGATCATCTCTGTAGTTGGATGCTCTACTTGGATACGCGTGTTCATTTCTAAAAAATAAAACAAATTATTTTTTGCATTTAAGATAAATTCTACTGTACCTGCTCCGGAGTACTTCTGACTAGCTGCTAGTCGACATGCTGAGTCTGCCATTTTAGATCGAATATTCGCTGGAATGCGAGGTGCAGGTGCTTCCTCAACAACTTTTTGAAACCGCCGCTGTATCGAGCATTCACGATCGCCTAGATGAAAAACTCTTCCATCACCCAACCCAAAAATCTGAATCTCTATATGCCTAGCATCATCAACCCGGTGTTCTAAAAAGATACTGCCGTCTCCAAATAGCCTTTCGGCTAATTCTGATACGGTTTTTGCCGTTTCAAACAGTTTTGCTTCCTCACGAACACTTCGCATTCCAATCCCTCCCCCCCCGCCGGTGGCTTTTACTAGAAGTGGGAATTCAATTTGTTTGCTGAAAGTTGAGAGGGAATCTAGACTTGATGATGAAATAGCTGGGGAACCAGGTAAAATGGGAACGTTTGCCTGATGAGCAATTTTCCGTGCTTTTCCCTTGTCACCCATGGCTGATATCGTTGAGGGTGATGGCCCCACCCAAATAAGACCGGCAGCTTCGACCAAGCTAGCAAAATCGGCGTTCTCAGCTAATAACCCATAACCTGGATGCACAATGTTAGCATTACTTCTCTCAGCAATTTCTATTATCTTTTTGCTATTTAAGTAGCTTTCTCGCACAGGAGGTGCCCCTATTAAATAGGCCTCATCGGCCAATAATGCATGTTGAGAATTTTTGTCAGCTTCTGAATAAACCGCTACTGTGGCGAACCCGATATTTTTACAGGTACGGATTATTCGGCAGGCAATTTCACCACGGTTTGCTATCAATACTTTGTTCATAGGGGTTATCTTTGACGCAATAGCTGGCGCTAGGTTTCAATAATAAAGAGTAAATCGTCTTCCGAAATTGCGGTTCCTTCCTCCACACAGATTTCTTTTACCACTCCGGACTCAGGAGCAAGATGTGGTATTTCCATTTTCATAGCTTCGGCAATCATTAGTTCGTCACCCTCGTCTACAGTCTGCCCTTCAGCCACGACAATTTTCCAAGCAGTTCCTGTAACATCACTGTGAACTTTAATTTCAGGCATGCTTCCTCCCAAATGAAATTTATTTTAATAGGTTTAAATTAATAAGCCAATTGATGCTTGAGAAGTAGAGAAACAATCCTCTCATGTTAGAGTACATAAAAGACATAATTTAAATAAAGCCGTTGCTGCACTTACGGTTGTATATCTATGTAAAGCGTAAAAGTTAATTAAAAAAACAGCTGGCCAACCCATTTTTTATAGGTATTTTGGACTTGATTATCGATTTTGAAATGGCATCGTGGCCGTTAGCTAGAAAGTATCCAATCTTGATTTTAAACAAAGACTTTGAACTTATTTTAACGCTTGAATAATTTCATCACACATTTGCTTTGCGTCTGAAAAAAGCATCATTGTATTATCTTTAAAAAACAAAGGATTCTCAACGCCAGCGTAACCCGAAGCCATGGAGCGTTTGACAAAAAGTACCGTTTTTGCATTTTCAACATCCAAAACAGGCATTCCAAAAATTGGGCTTGAGCTATCTGTTTTCGCGGCAGGGTTTGTGACGTCATTGGCGCCAATAACAAAAGCAACGTCAGTCTGGGCAAAATCCCTATTTATCATGTCTAGCTCAAGTACCGATTCATATGGCACACTTGCTTCGGCTAGAAGAACATTCATATGTCCTGGCATTCTCCCAGCCACAGGGTGAATAGCATATCTGACTTCGATGCCTCTTTCCTGAAGAATATCGGCCATCTCCCTAAGTGCATGTTGAGCTTGTGCTACAGCTAAACCGTATCCAGGAACGATAATTACTGACGATGCATTCTCCATAATGAAAGCTCCATCAGATGCGGTTCCAGACTTTATAGATTTATCGCCGATATTTTGTTGTTGTATTACCTCATCCTCTACCCCGAAGCCACCGAGTATAACATTGAAGAAGGATCGATTCATTCCTTTGCACATAATATATGACAGAATAGCACCGGATGCGCCAACTAATGCACCAGTTATAATCATTAGAATATTTCCAAGGGTGAAACCTATTCCGCAAGCCGCCCAACCCGAGTAGGAATTAAGCATGGAGATGACTACCGGCATGTCTGCTCCTCCGATTGGGATAATAACAAGCACACCCAAGAGAAAAGAAAGACAAAGAATTGCCCAAAATAACGTCTCCGTTTGTTCAAAAATCATCCAGGCAATTAAACCCAGAAGTATCATGCCAAGGAGGGCATTTAATTGATGCTGGCCTTTAAATGTTACAGGTGAACCAGAAACTAAACCCTGTAATTTAGAAAATGCTACTACGGAGCCGGTAAATGTGACGGCGCCAATAGCAGACCCAAGATTCATCTCGACTATGCTCAGTGGGCTTATATTCAAAAACGTACCAATTCCATAGGCTTCTGGACGATAAAAGGCTGCAGCTGCAACAAAACAGGCTGCCAACCCTACTACGCTATTAAATAAGGCGACTAATTGCGGTAGACTTGTCATTTTTGTTTTAAGAGCAAGGAGTGTGCCGATGCAACCTCCTAGTAAAATCGCTATCAAAATAAGTTCATAACTTAATATCGAAGGAAGGGCGAGTGTTGTTAGGATGGCAATTAACATTCCAACAATACCGATAAAGTTCCCAACACGCGCCGTTTCAGGAGAATTGAGTCCTCTTATAGCGAGCACAAAACAAATGCTTGAAGCAAGATAAAGAAGAGACGAAAGGTTCTCAGTCATCATCTAAATCAATCTCAGCGCTTCTTTTTAAACATAGAAAGCATACGTTGGGTCACTATGAATCCGCCAAAAATGTTTATGGAGGCTAATACCACTGCACAAAAACCCATTACCTGAGCAAAATTCCCTGTAGCAGGTCCGGCTGCTATAAGCGCCCCTACAATAATGACTGATGAGATGGCATTCGTAACACTCATTAACGGGGAATGAAGCGCAGGCGTGACGCGCCACACAACAAAGTACCCGATAAAACAAGCTAATACTAAAACGGTAATGCCGAAAATAAATGGGTCAATGTTTTCAGGTTGCATAATAGTCACTTTCTAAAGCACAAATTTTACATTCTAATAAATACAAAGGAGGCAAGGTGATAGTTTAAAGTTTTGCCGTTAAAACTTTGATAACGACTTCGCTCACAAATGTTCTTCAACATCCTTTCATGATTAAGCGATAGGATATAACAGGCAATAAATATTGTAAATGAGACTAAGTTACGCCTAGAATATTATATTCACGTTGGATTTCCGTAAGAATAGTGTTTGTAAATACCAATTACTTGTTAATTGCAGAAGTATTTTTTATTCAGTTACAGGTAAAACGTTAAAGCGGTGTTGATGAAGGTAATGTAATCTGGCTAACATACGGTTTCTTGTTAGGCGTAATGAAAATTTTTTTTTAAGGAAAGATTATGACGTGGCAGGATGAGTTAGATGAGCTAGGAAAGCGGGAGGCTTTTGCCGAAGAGCTAGGAGGCGCGGAAAGGGTAAAGAGGCAAAAGGACGGTGGACGCTATACAATCCGTGAAAGGATTGCACTTATGTCGGACCCTGATACATTCCACGAGATCGGAAAGATTGGCGGTTTAGCCGAATACGATACCGATAATAATTTAAAAAAGCTTACACCGTCGAACTTTGTTTTTGGAAAGGCAAAAGTCAATGACAGGCCTGTGATAATCGGTGGTGATGATTTCACCGTTAGAGGCGGTTCAGCAGATGCTACTATAAAAGGCAAACATAACATGTGCGAAGAGATGGCACTTGCTTTGAGGTTGCCATTAATTCGTTTAGTCGAGGGTTCGGGCGGCGGCGGTTCTGTAAAGACAATCGAAACGACTGGACGTGCAAATGTTCCTGGCGTGGCTGGTTGGGAATTAGTCGTTGAGAATATGGGTACTGTTCCTAGAGTTGCTCTAGGATTGGGCTCTGTTGCCGGTCTTGGCGCTGCGCACCTCGCAGCATCACATTATTCTGTGATGATCAAAGAAAAATCTGCGCTGTTTGTTGCGGGCCCCCCAGTTGTGGCTAGAACTGGACAAAGCCTAACAAAAAACGAACTGGGCGGGTACCAAATCCAATTAAAGGCTGGTGCTGTGGACCATGCTGTTGAAACAGAAGAAGAGGCCTTTGAATGCGCGAGAAAATTTCTCTCTTATCTCCCGAATTCGGTTTATGAATTACCGCCAAGGGGGGAGCAAAATGACGATCCTAACCGCCGAGTTGACCATCTCATTGATTCTGTGCCGAGAGACATAAGAAAAGTTTATAAAATGAGGCCCATAATTGATTCAGTAGTTGATCAAGGCTCTTTTTTTGAAATGGGAAGACAGTTTGGGAAATCAGTTATTACAGGGTTCGCTCGGTTGGATGGTTGGCCAGTTGCACTAATGGCAAGTGATCCATATTCATACGGTGGTTGTTGGACCGCAGCAACCTGTAAAAAGGTTATGAAATTTATAGATATGGCAGAAACCTTCCACCTGCCAGTAGTTTATCTTGTGGACTGTCCGGGTTTTCAAATTGGCCTGCAGTCAGAACAAGCTGGAACTATCAAAGAGGGCGTTCGGGCAATGAGTGCAATGTGGCAAACTAAGACGCCGTGGTGCTCAATAATTCTTAGAAACGCTTTTGGTGTAGCTGGTGCCGCCCACAAGAATGGTGGTAGGTACTGCACTCGTTACGCATGGCCTTCTGGACGCTGGGGCTCCCTTCCACTAGAGGGGGGAATTGAGGCAGCGTACAGGGCAGATATTGATGCCGCCGATGATCCCGAAAAAAAATTAGCCGAGATAGAAGAAAGGTTAAATAAACTCCGTTCGCCCTTCAGATCTGCTGAAACGTTTTGGATTGAAGAAATCATCGACCCCCGAGATACACGAGCTTTGTTATGCGATTTCGCAGAGACATCGGCGCCACTAAGAGAGGCGGGGCCAAGAATGTTCAAAATGAGGCCATGATGGTATCAGAATTTATAAAAAAGGATGCATTTAAGGCATTCGATGTTTTGAAGGCAGGTGGAATTGCAATTATTCCAATGGATGTTGGTTATACCTGTGCCGGCGGCTCTGGTGCTGCACTAAAAAAGATATTTGATACGAAGCAGCGGCAGGCTTCAAAGAGAAATGCGATGGTTGGAGACCTTGCAATAGCAAAAGAACTTTATGAACTCTCTGAAAGAGGTTGGGATGTTATAAATACTATAGTTGGCGATTACGATTTGCCTTTAGGGGCGGTTGGCCCTTGCCGACTTGATCACCCACTTCTCAACGTATTAGATCGAGAGGCGATCCAAGCAAGCACCAAGGATGGTACGCTTGTTATGCTCTTAAATGCGGGTCCTTTTCATGCTGAGATTTGTAAATTGTCATTAGAGCAACTGCATCCGATATTCGGTTCGTCGGCCAATGTATCACTGACCGGGACAAAATTTAGAATAGAGGATATTGAGCCGGAGATAAAAGACATAGCCGATATTATTATCGACCATGGACTTCGTAAGTATCACTTCTACGAGCAGTCTTCTACGCTACTTAACGTGGAAACATTTGAGGTAGTGAGACGCGGTTCAAACTACGAGATAATATCAGATATTTGCAAAAGACGATTTAATATAGATTTAGTCGTTTAAACTTTTTAGCTCCACATCTCTCCAACTAAAACGATGCCCTTTAGGGTGAATTTCTTTTCACCAGATCTGGTATGTCCGAGGGAATCAGTAAAGATAAATTCGCCTTTTTCAATGCTAAAAATGTTAGCGTCACTAATGCTAAAAGGGCTAAGAGTTCCAAAATCGGGTCGACGAATTGCTCGCGCCGCCCCAGTTGTGCTCGCAGCAATTATATCTGTAATAGACATCCCCAGGTGAAGAAACTTAGATAGTGCGACCAACTGGTCATAGGCTGGACCTTTTATACTTAATGAGTGTATATCGATAGAGATGGCATCGGGTAAAAAACCTGCATTAAGCATGGTTTCGGCAGTCTCAAAACTAAAAGACCCCGCACCATGGCCAATATCAAAAATTACACCTCCTTCTCTCGCTTCTAGAACTTTTTCTCTAATTATACCGTCAGATCTGGCTGGCGCCGCCGGAAAAGGTCTAAAGCAGTGTGTTAGAACGTCGCCTTCGCGCAAACGGCTTTTAACCTCTGTGGGAGTTGGCGGAGGCCAATTGAGATCGCACATTACAGAAAGCTCCGCCTCCTCTTCTACCTCTAATGCAATATCTAACGGTGCATGTCCCATTGAACCACTCGCACGGGCTCCCACCCTTACTTTAATTCCGACAAGAAAATCTTTGTTTAAATTTGCTACGTTGAGACAAGCCCTTGGATGTAGAAGTCGTACGTCTTCCAACCCACCCACCATTACCGTATCACTAAAAGCGAAAATTCCTGCGAATGAAATATTCAAATAAGCAAGTATTCATGGTCTTGTGGGTTTAATTATATGCTCGCGAAATCCTGCAAAATTTCCGGCTCCGGCGGTGCCAGCGTCAATCATCGTAGTGTGTTGCAACGGCGCGCATAGTCCGTCGCGTCAATCCCTATAGATGTACCTCCCCAATAGATGTGTGTATGAAGATCGATCAACCCTGGTGTGATAATATTATCAAAAATGTTGTAAGCTTTTTTGGGAAGGGCATGATCTAGCTTATCGTTAACTTCAACCACTCTCCCGTCTTTAAAACCAACATCTTTGATACCATCAATTTTTTGAGAGGGATCAATCAGATGTCCGCCAGTTAATAAGAGATCATATGTGCTCATTAGGTAGCTCGCAAAGAATTGAGTTTGAGAATCTTACCTTTTTTCTTTTTAAGTGTTGGATATTGACTGTTAATAGAAAAATACACAATCGCTTTCAATTGGGGTAAGGTTGTTAAATGAACTTCGAGCCATTTGAACTAGAGCGACTTCTTTCTGACTGGGAACAGACAGTTGAGTTTAATTTTGCTGAGAGCGGTGTGCACCCAGTCTCATTAGGGGAACTGCTGCAATTATCTGATATGGATATCAAGGAGTTTCTTGAAACGCCATTAAATTATCCGGAAGTGAATGGCGAGGCACCTTTGAGAAAAAAAATAGCGGGGTTTTATGACGGCGCTAAATTAGAAAATGTTTTGGTTACGGTTGGAGCATCAGAAGCGAATTACATTATAGCGAATACCCTTCTGAAAAAGGGGGATGAAATTGCTGTAATGCAACCAACTTA
>Ga0160423_10000460_pt1 | contig 33202 bp, 48 predicted proteins | sample CRUFie14St8metaG_FD_108191 | JGI IMG/M metagenome (GOLD analysis project Ga0160423, IMG submission 108191) | Marine microbial communities from the Costa Rica Dome - CRUD Field 142mm St8 metaG | ecosystem: Environmental > Aquatic > Marine > Oceanic > Photic zone | place: Costa Rica: the Eastern...
TATGCGTAACGATATAATCGCTACCTGAAGAACCTGCTCCACCATTACACATGCGACAAAAACCTACTCCGTCTGTTTGTGAACAACCTCCGCCACACCCGCAAGGGTTTCGCCCTCCCATACCTCCATGCCAAAGTTTTCTTCCTTTATGTTTGAGCTGAACCAATGAAGAATTATTGAAGATACCTTTATATCCAGTTACACTTACTGTGTCATTTGACTTGGGAGGTGGTGGTGAAGGCGGTGGCGGAGATGATGGTGGTGGTGGTGATGGTGAACTCATCACACAAACTAAAAACATAAAAATATAATATATCAACAACATTTCTTGTAACCAATGAAAAAAAAAAATCATACTAGAGTACGACTAGTCTTAGAACCCAGCATTTGCTGGAATAATTTTCCAGAAACTAGTTTCGAGATCTCAAAAGATCGGACTGTAAAAAACTATTTGCAAATATCTGATTGCTGCGGATGATGGACTACATTTTTTTATAAGATAAAAAGAAATGGAGAAAGCTAGTCGTGAAGAATTAAGAAAGAAATTACGAACTAAAATTCATAATAAACGTAATGGACATACAAATTCTGCACAAGATTTGGCACAGTCTGTAAGAAACGATCCTCAAAGTGCTTTAATGAGTTTAGGCATAGACGATCCAGAAATTTTGAATTCAGCTAAAAACATGCTCAAGAATCCTCAAGGCGTGCTCAACAATTTGAAAAGTATGTTGAACGAAGAACAAGGCAATAAACAAACAACGAAAAACGATAGTGATGAAGAATGTGCACCGCCAAATACCTTACAGGAAGACGATGACGAGGAAGCACCACCACCGTCATCGCTTTAATATGACGAGGAAGCCGTCATCGCTTTAATCGCTTTGAAAATTTCAGAAATTTGCAAATAAATGTAAGAGTTACTTCTTTGCCACATTGTTCTTGTAATGTTTGAAAAATGAATTTTAAATCTTCTTTTTTTATCTCCGGTACATTTCTTAGGTACCACCATACCCATGTTAATTTTGCGACTTGGAGTTCATCCAAATTTTCTAGTGAATTCATTCGAAAAAAATTACTTGACCAAATATGTCTTATTTCTTGTTCTTGAAACTTCTACAGAATCTAAATAAAAATGAATTCTTGTATTGTCTTTATCGTATGCCGATCCAGCATGTACTAAGTCACCGTCAAATATCAATACTTGACCCTTTTTTAATTCTATTTTCTTTTGTTTTCTTACATTAAAATATGTATTGTTTTGCAAGGCAAAAAGAACACCCATCGGCTTGGTCATAACATCTTTGCACATATCAGGATCATAATCTGTATGCCATTGTTGGCGTGTACACCCTGCTTTGCTATGCAAAATTGCAGTAGTACCAATTTTTCTATTTTTAAGTAAACCCTTACTTTCCAAAAATGCACAAATCTTTTTCATGGTGCTATCACGTTGCACCACTTTTTGTATTCTCTTTTTATTGGGATTAAATATGAGAGATCCTTTGAGAGCTTTTGATTTCAATGTTTCAACATACACAGACGATACCGCAATTCCCGTATCTAAGATAAAATATTTCATGATTCAACTTTTTTTTCGATTAAAAAATGCCAACTACATTTTTCAATGCTTTTGCCGACTTGGATGAAATCCAAGAGATTATAAAAGAGGAAATTGGTAACAAACACGCATACAACAACGAACTTTGTGAAAAAACCGCTACTGGATTTAAAACAATACCTTTGCAACAAGCAGAACATTACCTGAGTAAATCTTCATTGGATACTACAACTGAATCTATTTTCATTTTAAAACAAATTGAAAACTTTGTATCGAGAGCCCCATGTCTGGGTACATATCAAGTGCAAATGCAACTACCAGGTCAAAGTGGAAGCATTCCGCTAATGAGAAATACAATACTTGCGCTTTGGGGAGCAGAAACGAATCCCACTTTTTTTGATGCAGAGATCATGACTAATACAGGATACTTGAATTGTTATAGCCGTATTTCTTCAGTACCTGGTCTTGAGCATTCAGGAGATATTTGTTCACATCATAACGGCAAGCCTCATTTCATTCATTATAACTTGTACCTTGGTACAAAGCTTGGGCGTGATACTACATATGCAATAGCAGCTGTAGGGTATGGACAAAAACCACTTCATTTGTTTCAATCTGCTTGTCCTTGTATCATGCTGGTGGATCATAGCACTCGATGCCTAAATGTCATTCCATTTTCTTTGGAAAAATCTACAATCGGAAACGCAACTTTGATTGCGCCAGTCTTATTTAGGCTTGATGGAAACAAAATGAAGTGGCACATATTATCTGAACCATTAACAGACAATCATGTGAATACAGGCACTTATTCTCTTGAATTTAGCAAGAAAATGAAAGACGCTCATACCATGTTTGATAGATGGTTTGAATCTGGCATTTCTTCTCATACTGATGTACCCAACATTCCTGCAACCGACCTCTATTCACCCCTGCAAACAAAAGCAGAAGAAATTACAAACTGTACTCTTGTAGAAATGGTGCAAGACGGTTTGAACATTGAACTTCAAGAAGATTCGTTCAAATTGAGCTTTGGTGTTTCTTTGCACGAGTATTCTCCAGCTTCAAAGCCTAGTGTGTTGTTGCCAATATGTTCAGGATTTGCGGTTGGTCACCCAGCTCTAGCTCTAGGACGACGCTCTTCGCTTAATATTTCTCACCAAGAATACAAAAATATATTAAACAATGCCAAGTGCATAATCATACATACTTCTAGCGGTTGGAATGATTCCATTATGCAAGCAGTTGTTGAAAAAATCAATGGTATTATGATTTATTATACAAGCACAAATCTGTCATTAGACAAAAAAACAAGAGAATTTGAAATGAATGACACTTCTATACCATGTACAAGATTTATGGGATCATTATCGGTAATTTTCTTAAAGACACCCAATGGACATACATATCTTTACCGAGGATCGTCGAATATGTGGCCTGGTTTAATGAGTGATGAACACAATTATGCGGACGAAGTCGATTATCAAAATATATTGAATTGGTGTCGCATGCCGTCTAAAAAATGCCTATTCAAAGGTTTGATCGCGAATGTGGTATCTGTACACGACAAGCGTGTACTATACAATAATATGGTTCACGATACATTCCCGTACTTGAGTTTGAATACAGACTGTAGCATTCCAGAAATCCAATTCTTGTTCAACCAAGCACGTATTGTTTTATCGTCTGTGGAAACAAATGCACTTCGTGACAAGCTATCTTTGCAATTTTTAGACGAACTGAACACAAAGAAAGCACATCTGAACAAAAAGCTAAAGGATACAATTGACAGCATGAACAAATCTGATATTTCTTTTCTCAAGGATTATACTTGCAAAATAAAAAGTATCAAAAGAAGCATGAAAGAAATTGATCAAAAACATATCAAAATATTTGAGCTTGTAGAATCTTTTTCTTCTGAAAAGCTGACAAGTAAACGAAATGTTTCTATTCAACAGATTCAAAGAAAAAATATCATTCAATCAAATGTGACAACAGCAGAAAACATGACTACTGCAGAATTTGGTGACATGCTCATGAGTGCCACTGAATGTTGTATTGTATCAGAACTACAAACTCACGACTACTTCCACGATATGCTTCTAGCAGTGAGCAAGTCCGATATAAGAAATTATTTGACACAGTGTACATCTTCTTTTGCGAATCAGATTCAAAACAAACATGACTTTCCTCTTCTTTGTGCTTCAAAAACATGCCTCACAATGGAATCAGAAATTATCCCAAGTCTAGTACAACATAATGGAGGCAAACATTACCTTTCAAGTGACGGAGTTCAAATGACATTTGTACTTCAAGGCAGAAGCTGTATAGTTTTGCCTATATTTTCGAATGCAAAATTCGTAAAAGGAGAATACGTGAATTGGATGGATGAGGCAAACAATCCAGATGTTGCAACATGGCGCATTTGCTTTCGAAAATCTCTCAGACTCCTTCACCTTCGTATTCCAATCGATAAACAATCGCAAGATTTAAATGTAGCAATACAGCTTATAATACTATCAACTGCATGGTCTTTAAGTTTGACTATGAAAAAAGAAAATGTGGACTTCTCCAATACAACTTCCGAATTGATGAGAGGACTACTTTATCTTTGGGGTACCACTTGTGCTGCAGGAAATAAACCATTTTCTTTTGCATTTACCATGCTAAATCCGACTGGTAAAATTGAAGTTCCAAAGACTAAAGAGGAATATATTTTATACGCTATTGTTGCTCATCTTTTTCCATTTACAGGAATCGATTCAAAGTTTATGGTTAATAACACAAGAATATTCATCATCAAAGTTATCAGAAAACAAATTATTGATCCTGTCACAGAACCTATGCGAAAATCTTTGAATGAACTGAAAGAAACACAGAATAAGAACTCAGAAATCCAAAGAAATATCTCACTTCAATGGAATCAAGCAACTTCTGCAATATTTACCAAATTATTCAAAAACAGTATTTCGGAAGAAAAGGCCAAACTTGCTGCACACACGTTGCTACACATGAAACCAGATACACTCACATATACAGGTGAAAAGCTAATTGCAGCTCTCACCATCTTCCTATCAAAAGGTCGAAAAGGTTTGTCTGAAGACATGGTCAAACAAGTCATTGCGAATTCTGCTGCGAAACGAGGAGCAATCATGTCTAGCTCTAAAAAGAGCGCTATCCAGAATTCAAGCAAGTCATCGATGATAATTGCACGAAGAAACGATGTTTTGATGAAAGAATTGGATGTGCCAAACTTTAAGGTTCAAAATTTGCAAGCATTTGTTGATTGTGATTTGGCGAGAATGAAAGGAGATGCTGAATTAAAACGTACTCCATTTAATATCAATTCTTCTTATTCTATTCCTGATTCTAAAACATATGCATCGCTAATGTCACAAGCTCTTAATTTGGACACTACTATTAAGTCAAAGAAAAATATCAGTGAAAAAGGACATGAAGACACTCTTATTTCGAGACTTTCAAAAATTCCCAACAGTAAAAATGCCATACACAAAGCACAAAATCTACACAACTTATACTTTGAAGATATATTTGGGTCAACTTCGTGTCTTTTTATCAGCGCTGCACAAATAACTGACAAAGATGTTACAATACAAAAGATTGTGTCTTGTCTTTTGGATCATTGGCAAGATTTGCCAAAAGGTGAAAACGAATGCTTGTCTCTCTTTTAGCTTGTATGTGGAATAATTCGTTGTAGTATTTACCAATCAACACCATTACTTTTTTTTATGTAAACTTTACACTGACACTTACTTTTGTAACGGACCTATAGGTGGATCGAATTCAGGTTGACCACTGGGCATTGGGATGGGGTCCAAGTCGATATTCACGTGCATCACTAAAATCGGAAGGGATGTCACAACGCCGTTTCCGATGTTGTAGCGGGCCGTCGCGTAGCTGTTGGGGAAGCGTGGTTCGGTCATCATTTCTAGGGACGCTGCCGCCAAGAATTCGTCCTCATCAAAATCTCTTGGAAACGGGCGTCTGTTGTTTGTGTTGACGACAATGCTCTGCAATCCACCAAACGCATCTTTCAAGTGTGGATAACGGTGCAAGAACTCTTTGTGCTTTTTTTCTAAATCATCACGCACGGCTCGGTGAAGGATGTCATGTATCGTACTCGCACGGTACCTGTGCTCGAGGACCTTGTAGTTGCGTTGTCGAACGACGTTGTCAAAGTAGTTGACATACCCGTCTTTCAACGATGATGGGACTATGGCAAACGAGTAGCTCGCCTGGATGGTCTTTTGGTGTGTTGTAAAGTATTTGGTACGCAACTGACACATTTTTCAAAAAAAAATTTGCGTTATTTCCATCCAATTTTTTTTTCGAAACAAAAAAATTGTCATGATCAACACAAAAGATCAAGTGCTTCTTTACCGAGCAGTCGCATCAAATTCTATGCCGACAGATGCACAATTGTTAGCACATGAGAACAGTTGTAACAGTTGCTTTCAATCTGGAAAAGCTTTGATATCGGCGTGGTGCCTTAAAACGTGTACACAGATTCCAAACAACGAACAGATCGTCATGGCACCACCTTCAATATTTGAAAATATGTATCCATGCATTGCACTAAGAGAGCCGGGTAAAGAGCTGGATGCATCATTTTTCACTTCGCCTCTTGCTTCCTTACAAACAATATTTGATATCAATTGCATCAATGGTGAAATTTCATCAAAATACAGTCTGATGACAAACTTTATCACCGTTTTTGCAACCATGATGGGAGCGAATTTCTATGACGGTCAAAGTGATTACGAATACTTGTCAACTTTCTGCAAACCTTTGAAACACTACCGTGAAATGACACAATGCTTTTCAGAATATGCAAATGACATGTCTTATGTACACAAAGAAGCTCTCTCTTTTGCTACAAAAATCAGGGAAAAACACAATCTATCAAAAGAAGTCGTTGAAGAAGCTACTCGAACTATGTGCTTATCTGGAATCACATTTATTTCTGCTCTTGCAAATGGTACTTCATATTCAACACATACAATTCTCTCCAATGTATGCTCAGCCCCTCAGCGAAGAAAGCAGTTTCATCTCGCATTTGGAGAAATTGCTTCATTTGTCAAGAGAAATACGAAAGAAGCTATACATAGACTAACAACAATTCTTCTTCTTGGAAGACGGTGTATTCAAGATTCTACTGAAATGAATTTAGCGATGAATGAACACTCGAATTGTTGTTCATGTGGAAGCAAGGTGAATTGCTTCCACTTGCAAACGGGTCTTTGTAAGGCTTGTCCGAAATGCAAACAACTAATGTGTGAAAATTGCAATGAATGTCATTGCTCTATATTATCGACAAACATCAAGACTATGCAAGATAAAGTTACACAATGGTTTGAACTTGAAGAACTAAAAAGAGAAAAACAACAAGCAAGCGACGAATTGTTGCAAATCATGAAACAAAATGAAACATTATGCAAAAAAAATGTGGAAATGGGTTTGGAAGATAAGAAGCTGAAATATACTATCGAAGTTTTGCAAACACAACAGAAGCATCACAAAATTGATCTGAAAAAAATGAAACAAGACAATGCAAAAGATTTGGCAAAATTAGAAGCACTCAATTCCAAACTTCGTCAAGAATCTTTTTCCAATCAAACACGTTTAAGCGAATTGGAAGTCGAATTGGAAGTCCATTCCCAAGTCATGTCAACTTCATTGCTTAATCAAGACGAAGCCTTAATGAATTTGTTTGAAGAATTACGGATCACTTTGAAAAAGGAATCTACGAAAGAACAAAGAAATCAAGAAAAACACTATAAAAGTCGAATGAAAACTTTGCACTCAAACCTTGAAGATCTCCAAGAGAAGAATTTGTTTCTAATGGAAGATAACGAGCAATTGAAAGCAAAAGTTAATATGCTAACAAAAGAGCTGAAAACAACAAAGGAAACAATGCAAGTGTCATTATCAGAAAATGAATCTATCATACAAAAGCTGTCGGAAAAACCTCAGATGAAATCTGTTGCTACTTGGACCATAAAACAATGTTCTGAAGCAGCAACGAATACAGAAAGTACAGAAACCAAAGAAGAAAGTAAAGAAACGAAAAAGGCAAACACGGAAAAGACACTGAACGATAGGATTCTTCAATTGGAAAAGTGTATGCAAGATCAAATGCAAAACCAGCAAATGCAAAATGTTCAATCACGCCAAGTTGTTGGATATCCTGTGAACTCATATCCTCCACAACCTCCCTTTATATATCCACCTACTCCTAATCATCATCAACAATACATGTATATGCCTCCTCCGATGATGTACTAAAGTTTTTTTTTACATTTTTTTTTGTAAACTATAGTGAATGTCATCTCGCTTGTCTGTAACCGTGCCTGATGATTTAGAAGATGTCGATGAACATTTAGTCGAAAATGTCGATGAACATTTAGTCGAAAATGTCGATGAACATTTAGTCGAAAATGTCGATGAACATTTAGTCGACATAATTTCACATCACATATTCAACGACAAAAATAGTCCACTTGAGCAAGATTCTGATCAAGACAATCAAAAAATCCAGCAAAAACATAAAAATGAAAAAAAAAGTATTTTAAAATTGATGTACCGAAAATTTATGAAGAAAGTGCGACATTCAAAGCAGAATATCTAAAGATTTCTTATCTTACATTACTTTAGTGCGGACATGTTTTCCTGAAATATTCACGATAAAATAATTTGTTTTTTACGATAAATGGCGAGTCGTACAGAATTGAAATTTCAACAAAGATTAAAAACAAAACCTACTTCAAAACCAATAAAAAACGAAAAAAATTTGGACAGTAAAACAAATTCTGAGTTGACTGATATTATCGTATCTCCAGAAAATAACGAAGAGAGTGAAAATTCTGATATAGATGATACTCAAATAGCGAATGAATTTGTGAATGAAAAACGTATAATAGATAAAACGACAACTGTCGAGGAGAAAGAACCAATACACATTGAAGTCGTATGTGCACAATTAATTAAAAAAAATACAAAAATATTATGTTTATTTTGTTATAGAAGCATTATTGTTATGATATCACTAGCTTGCCTTTTGTACATAACACAAATAATTCATTTACTTAAAAGATTACAGATCTAATAACATGTTTCGAAGGGTATTCTCACATATACTTTGCAACATACCTAATTCATCTCGTTCACAATCAAGTGCTAAAACAATTTTAGTGTCATCATTAGATCGTTTTCCATAATCAATAATTTTTTGTGCTCTTTTTATGACCGATTCACTTATACGATTTGCTTCGAATTGACAACCATATTTTGCAACGGATTTGTGAACTACTGAATTTGATAATTGTAAAAAATATTCCACTTCTTCCAATAAAATCTCAAACTCTTCTGGATTAATAGATTCAAACTTTTTTAAAGCGCTTGGAAAACTTGATAACCTTAAGTATTCGTATTCGTCAAATCTCTCATCTACTTTAGATGAGTTATTTTTCAGTATTATATATCCTATACCTACAGCAGTAGCGACACCAATCTCACTCATAAAATTCTTCAATTTAACTTGCATTTTATTTTTTATGTGTACAAAAAAATTTGACAACATCTCCGCAATACATTACATTTTCTCTTCATCTAAATAAATGGAAGTGAATGACCTAGAAGAAATATACCGTTCTATTCCAACATTTCCGGAAGCTTTTGAGCCAACTCCTTTGCATAGACAACATGCTGGCTACTCCAAATGGGTTGATGTAATGAACAAGATTTCTTTAGCACGTGAAATAATACGACAAAACAATAAAGAAACTGAAAGATACATTTGGGCTAAAAATATTTTAAGTCGTATAGAATCTAAACCTCTACAAAATCAACATGAACAGCCTTCACACGCTCATGAATACCAAGAGAATACAAAGTGAGTTCTGCATTATGTTTTTTTCGTCCTTCAATGAAGCAACCCCGACCATCAAATAATACAGGATACAAAATTTGTTTAAAAACATTCGCACGAATATATTCAAAATCTTCTTGAGTTAAACATCTATCTATGTAGATAGTTAACCATGTTGATTTTGTGACAAACCAATCCATTTGAACACATACAGAAAATTTTTGCATGTCTTTTTAAATCATACTTACTCAAACAGTTTATTCAACATATATCTGATACAGTAAGCAGTCTTATCGTTGACATCATTTAACGGATTATACTCAACAATGTCCATCGAACCAATTTTATTACTATCTCGCAGAATATTCAAACAAATATCGAGTTGAGTGAGATCCATTCCTTTTTGAACTTTTGTGCTCACACCTGGACAATAAAGTGGATCTATTACATCCATATCAAAACTTAGATGAATACGATTGGTTCCGATTTTGGACAACACTTTTGTCATACAATAATCTGCTCCATACGCATGCACAAACGACATTGGTGTACAGGATATATTGTATGATTTCAATAGTTTCATTTCTTCCTTGTCAACATCTCGTATACCAAATAAATGAATTCTCTCCTTTGTATAAAATTCATCGCATAAACTTGTGAATTTTTTTTCACCTAATCCATGCAAAATTGATAAAGGCATACCATGTAAATTCTGAGTCTCACTTGTCTCCGGTGTATTAAAGTCCGCATGTGCATCCATCCATAAAATAGTTGGAAACTTTGAAGACATCGCAGATGCTGAAGCAATTGCAATAGAATGATCTCCTCCTATACATACTGGTATCTTATTCTGTTTATGTATATCGATCACTTTATTTTTTGTAGTTTTTAATATACTCGTATAGTCGTCTATTTCTGTATCAACCATATCAACAGTGTGCCTTAATATATCTTGTACCTTTTCAGGTGCTAGAGCAGCACCACGAATATTAGCTCCTTTATCATACGGAATACCTAAAAGACTGATTTTGTTTGCATTAAATGTCAAAACAACACAAAGAAATACAAACATTTTTTGCCGAAAAAAAATTGTATTGTTTTTTTTTTGTTTTCAAAATGTAATGAAGCTTCCATTTTCAAATTTTGATACATGGAATACTACTGATAATTTCAATTATCTTAGCAGATTTGTTGAACCAACAAGTATTTGCCCAGATAAAGGATTAAGAGCTATTTCCGAACTTTCAGATCCCAATTTTTTAAGTGTAATTGCATGGTTAGGAATATTCCTGAGTATTGAACAAGCAATACATGCGATCGTTATTTTTCTGCATTCACCTAAAAAAATCAATTTCGTCACAAAAGTGAATCCCTTTGTATTCCCAAGTGGTTTAGCACTTTTATGGGTATTCTTCACTGCAACATCACATATTTTAGTTGGATTAACTTGGAGATCCAATGTCGCAGTATTGACAAAGGTCTTACATGTAGCCGTCGAAGCAACGTTTCTGGTTCAATTACTACTAAATTTCGGGTTTTATTTTCTAAGCGGGTTTGCTCTGTTAGTAGTCTCTATCATATTATTCATGTCTTTAACTTTGCCATGTAGTGCCACAATCGATTTTGCTTCTTTTAGTGGTATCTTACTCGATTCTACAAATTACTTGTCTTATGTGTATCTGGGGCTCACAAAACGAAGGAATACAACATTGTGGTTTGCAATTGCTGCGTTTGGATTTCATGTCCTGTACCTTCTGTCTTTCATTGGTGTGCAAAAATGGCACATGATAAATGAATTACGTGGAAGTTTTCGCTTGTCTGGTATGGTATTCAACATAATTGCAAGTGAAATTTTTCTTAGACTTGTGCAAAATTTACAATATGGACATGTTCCCTTCCGAGTTGACACAAAAAAATGGATGATGAACCATGATCGTGTTTCTATATGGACAAAAGAAGGAGTTTTGATAAAAGAATTCACAAACCCACAATCTCAACAAATAAATTTATTTGACCCATACACCACAGGATTCGTCTCGATTTCCCCAGTAATGATCAATTGTTTCATACCAATTCTAGGTACATCAATAGTAAGCATTCACGATGATAAACATCTTAAAATTCATTGGTCAATTTTATGTGCATTTTGCATCAAAAGCATAATACCTAAACATGGAAATATACCAGATAAAGTTTATGTATTCAATTGGAATCATATCAGACTTTTCTATCAATTTATTGCAATCGTAATTGCATTGATACTGGCATTAAAGTAATCAGCAGATTACTGTTTACATGGTCCATATGATTTTCTGTGATGTGATACAACACCGAATTCTTTTATCGCACTCAAATGTTTTGGTGCTGGATACCCCTTGTTATTTTTCCAATCATATCTTTCTGCATTTTCTGGTTCTTGATCACATAGTTGCAGAATTTTTGTATCGCGATAATGCTTTGCTACAATTGAAGCTGCACTTACACACGGTACTGTTTGATCAGCTTTAGGAATGCATTCATGTTCCATATCTTTGTATTTATCAAAAAGAGTTCCATCTACAATAATTTTATCTGCACCCTTGTCTAAATCATCCAAGGCACGGTGAAATACAAGTCGTCTGCATTTTGCCATTCCCAGAAAATCTATTTCCTCATTAGTGACAACACCTATACCAACATCTGCATTTTTTAATAATTCTTCATAAAGTACACTTCTTTTCTTTTCAGACAATTTTTTAGAATCGAAAAGTTTACTAGTGTCAAAATTTGGTGGAAGTATAACAGCACCAGCAACCATGATACCCATGAGTGATCCTACACCAGCTTCATCTACACCGACTATGATAGAGTTCATTTTTTTTTCTGCTTAAAAAAAATGCAACATATAAAAACTTTTGCAAGAACTCAAAGAACAAAGATTATAGGTGGCCTGATCATAGGTATTGTCATGTTAACTTTGGGAGTACTAATCACTGTATCCCAAATATTACACACACAAGACTATAAAACATTTGAGGATGCAAAACCCTTGCTCAATAGACTGCGACAATTTCAATATTGGAGTATTGTTGTATTGGGATTCAATTTATTGTTCCGTGTATATAATGACATATTTTTGTCTAAAGAAAGTGAAAATTATGTAAAACTCAATTATTTATTACATACGCTAAAAGATACATCTATAATAAATGATTCAACATACAATTTAATTTCTTCTATTAAACCTACCAATTTGTTTCAAATAGGAAAGTAAATTATCCTTGCAATCCCTTTATCGTTTCATCCTGATCCTTTATGATCCGTTCTTTTTCTCGGATGATTTCTTCGTTTTCCTTGATAACAATTTCTTTTTCATCAAGCAATTTTGTTAATTTTGTGACTTCTTCTGATAATTCATCTGTTTTACTCCTGGATTGTGATAAAATATCACTTTTTGATTGAAATGAATTACATTCATTGTTTTCCCAGGAATCATTTATCACTTGCATGCCATGTCGCATATGTGAATGTCTAAATGGTATAAAAAACGGATAAGGATTTTTATGATTTTGAAATGCATCCATAAATTCTTCATATGTTAATTCTATATCAAAACCTTGCTTTTTAAGAGCCGGTAAACATCTTTGTTGCCATTGTTTAGAGTTCGCTCCATTTTTTAATAATTCTTCCAACTGTGTTAATTCGTTTGAATATTTTGTCATTTTAGAAAACAATCTATTAAGTTTTTTAGTGATACTTTGAATTGTATTTAAATTTTCATTCATCTTTATAAAACAAAAAGGATTCACATTAGTTGCGATTTTAGACAACAAATCAGGATATGTCAACAATTCTTGACCGAATTTTTCATGTTTTAATAATTTTTGACACTCTTTTAATAACTCATTTAGCTTAACAAATTTCGATTTATCGTGAAAAAATATCCACGAGGTTCTGTCTTCAGCCATTGGAACACATGCTTCAATATTTTTCATATGACCCTCAAAACTCTTCGTTTGAGGTTCAAGATTTGCATCGATTCCTGAATATTTCAACACTTCCAATACGAGTTCATTATTATTCATTTATTTTGCAAAACATTTTTTCCATCAACACCTCATTCTTTGCTAAACTTGTGCCAATTAAGGTTAACTATTTTTTTGCGCATGTACGGGATACAATGGTCTTTTTATCATACCTATCTCGTCCCATGTGTACCTACTGTCATGGGACGAGATAGGTTTATAAAAAATAAAAAATATAAATGAATTACAAATGAATTACAATACCATCATCGAAAAACTGCATCGCGATGGTATCGTCGAACTTGACATTGACAATGTTCTCTTTGAGACACTAATAAAACTTCCTCGGACACATACAACTGGTGGCTGGTCCGCACGCGTAAAACATCATTTAAGTTTAACACAAGCTGTAAAACAAACTATTCGCAAATCGACCATGTTTGAGGTTGTATGTCAGTACTTAGGAAACGATGTCGTAATCTTTGATGTACAACAAATATACGGTGGTCGACGACGCCAATTGTGTCATCGCGATCATGATTTGGGACCAATGAAATGTGTAACTTTAGCTATCAGTGACCGCCCTCTCAATACCCGGATTTATACTGGGAGTCACCTACACGATAGGGACATGGATCGCCCAACATGCGATGATCCCTTTGTCGACGTTCGAGCGCACATGTGCGTGTACGACACATATGCAGCACACAGAGGACCAGTGGAAGCAGACACACGCAATCGTTTCTTTGTAGAATGTTGTGTCCCGACTCATATCGAAGACATGTGTGATCGCTTTGGAACCCTAACATGACAAAAAGCATGAAGAATTAAAAACTTTTTTGTGTAAATTTATCACACACATTTTAAAGACGTTACAAACCAATACTCAATCAATGCCTGAAAAACTATTTTGATGTTTTTATGTTGCGTAATTTTTAGTTCATAAATCATTTATTTTTATCTAAAAGCTAATCAATGAGTGGATTAGGGTTTGTAAATTCTATTGGTATGAAAACCGATGTGAAGTCAAATAGACAAAAATCTACTAAGAAAAGAACTGAAAGTGGATACTTAAGAAAAACAAATTCTACATATTTAAGTACGTATGAAAAAGATAGTATGTATAAAGAGTTACATACAAGACTGCAGTTGTGTGAGAAAACGATTTCAACATTATTAAATCAATTCGATAAAACGTCTAACTCAGCACAGTCATTTTTGCAATCTCTACAACAATCAAATACACATCATGAACCATCACCACCGCATCCATCGCCGCATCCATCGCCACATCCATCGCCGCATCCATCGCCGCATCCATCGCCGCATCCATCGCCGCATCCATCGCCGCATCCATCGCCGCATAAATCACCATCACCATTTCAATTGAATGTTGAAGATATTCATCCTCCTAAAGATTCACCACAATTTCAATTAAATGTTAAAGATGTTCATCCTCCTAAAGATTCACCACCACCTTCGCCGCCAGCTCCACCTTTATCACCAGGAAAAAAAATAGTATATGGGTTTATGAATGAATTGCAAAGCAGAATAGCTGAACGTAAAAATAAAATTGAAAACTCTTCGTTCCACGCGTGAAAAAAAATAATTTTAAATCTTAAAATGAGTAGCTGGCAAGAACATTTGTCGAATATCCGGGAAGAACATCCAAATCGTAATTTGAAAGAGTGTATGCAAATTGCGTCACAATCATGGAAATCTAGTAGCAACAAAAATGAAATGCATTATGTTAAAAAAAAGGAAGAAAAGATTCAAAAACCCAAACCCAAAAACAAAAATATAAAATCTAAGTCACATAATGAATGTAAGGACACATTGATTTATATCATCAATTTATCAAAAGATTTGACAAAAGTTACTCATGAGCTAAGTGAGCGTGATCTAAAATCTTTGAGAAAGGCTGAACAAAGAATCAGCAAAATACATGATTCATTTCAAGAGTCTGCAAGCAGTAGTAGTGATGATGACTCGGATTCTGAGTCTGATTAATAATTCCACTCTTGCGACCTAGTCCGTGGTTGATTATTTTTGTGTAAATTTTGCTTCATCTGCTTTATTTCATGTGCCAAATCATTGATCTTATCTGTTTTTACATAAAATAATTCTTTTTCCGCATCCTTCAACCCAAAAAATTTCAGTTCTTCTTTCAAAGTCTCATATAAGTATTTATCTTCACAGTATGGAAGAATTCCTGATCTGAAATAAGTCAAAATATAGTTAAATAAGTATGGATCTCTATCTACGAATATGTATTGTGCTTCAATTATCTGTCCTGTAATATTGTCTTCAAAATAAGAAGATTTCTTTAGCGTTTTCACAGTGGTATGAAAAACAATACCCCCAACATCTACACATATTCTAACATCATCATGAATACTTTGTTGTTCTTCTTGATCAGCCCAACTCATTTATAAAGTTTTTCATTTTTTTTTTAAATTTGACGCAGAAAAAAAGTTGAATGTTTTCATCGTTACGACCTACAGCAGCATTGAATAAATCAATTGACAGATTCAAGATTCGTGACGAATTACATGGATTCGTTCTGAGTCCGTCAAGTGATAAAGGAAATGTCTATGATGAAAAAGTTCAAACTGCTTTAAAACTTGTAAATACCACAGTGTCTGCATTTTCTGCGCCTGAAGGTTATCGTTGGAGATATTCGCCTTACAACGACAATATAACACAAGTTCCTTTCTTTGTGCCATTCCCCTTTGATTTTGACAGACAAGATTCAAAACATGCAAACGATATTATATATCATTTTCAAATATGGAGTTGGTCTCGCATTCAATTTCCTATTAAAAAGGATGAATTTCTCGTATTAAATGATAATTTCAAAGAAAACATATATTCACCATGTTTCACATACATATACTTACAACATTTGCAACTTGTAAAAGATTTGTGCGATGAACTTGTAACTTTTCCTGAAAACTCCGTTATTATTTCTGAATTAATGTCACTCGTGAATATATCATTATATAATTTCAAACGTATGATTGGTAAAAGAACAGTTGTTCCATATGAAAATATATCTCTTTACATCAGCAAAAGTTTGAATACACTACAAACTATGAAATATTTACGAAATATTATGCATCCTCTTGACTTTGTAAGCACTCTTGTTTATATATTTGAAAATGACGCAAATATATTTTTCAACATCCCTGGCTCAAAAATACTTGCAGATATCATATATTTGGGAATTTTGAAAAATAATACAATTCTTTGGAAACGATACCAATTGTGCAAAGTTTTTAACACATTGGATTTTCATGTCAATATGACAAACAATGAATCTTGTGTGAAACAATTAATTACCTTTGCAGAAGCACGACTATTTAAACGAATAGCACAACTGTATACCTTGAATCACATAATTTTAAAGATGGTACAAGTTGAAAAATCTGGTGCCAAGCAACTTCTTGATTCCATTGCACATTGTCATAAATATATACAAAGGTGTAATAGAAAGTTGGTGTTGATCATGAATAGCATCGACAAAATTAGAGCGGAAAATGTTGCAAATTGCATAGCAGTTCGAATATTAGGCGATGAAGTAAACTTCTATGATTTGCATACAACTTCAAGCTTAAATGTTATAAAAACTATATATTTACTTGGTATGGACAAAGACATATTCGAAAAATATACTTTCGAAAAAGGATTCATGCATCGTAATGAGATAATGTAAAATTACGAACTGTGTTAGCTGCTCAATTTTTTTTCCTTGCAAATGAAAATGGCAAATTGGGTTAATGTTTTGAAATATTCATCACGTGCAGCGCATGGTGATAGCGAATTCGGGCTCTTACAAGAAATTTCACCAAACACAGAACATGCTATCGTATATTTTCCGAAGAAAGATGAAAGTAGACATGTACATTTAACATGGTCCGAACGTATACCTCGTATATTGGAAGTCGTTGAATTGTGCACAGCTTTCCGTATCGAAGTTTTTGTTCACGAATCACATATCATGAGTTATATAATATCTGTAAATCCTGCGATATTCAAAGTACAAGTGAAACAAAATCGAATTTTGGGCGAACATCATTTGATTTGTCTAATAAAAGAGTTGTGGAAAAATGCATATACTCATGAAACAATTATAAATGATCACGAAGACATTACAAATTTTCAAAAAGACGATACTACTTCTAACAACAAATGGAAAGAAGATATGTTGCTCATGCCTCATCAAAGTTCTTCTCTTCAATACATGAAAAATACAGAAACTGAAATTTTTAAGAATGCTTCTTTTCATTACGATGATTTTGTCGAAATACCTAGTACAGATTATTACATTGATTTAGTAAAGGAAAAGATCACAAAACAATGTGAAAAAAAATCGTGTCATTTTAGAGGTGCATTTTTATGTGATGAAACTGGATCTGGGAAAACAGTAGTTTCTTTGAGATTAATTTGCGATCATGAAGATGTCCATATTAAACACGACGAAAGATATTTTAGTAAAGCAACATTAGTCATTGTACCTATAAATTTGCCAAATCAGTGGATATCAGAAATCGAAAAATTTTATAATGAAAATACCTATAATGTTGTAAAGTTATGGAAAGGCAATGATATGAAAAACTTGACAATAGATTCGTTATTAAATTGTGATATTGTTTTGACAACGATATCTTTCATAAAATCCTGCAAAATATATAATGATATGCTACAAGGTGTAATAAACGATCATGTAAAAGGTAACATCAGAAAATCGAGAGCTCTTTTTAACTCGATCAAACGAAACCCTAATATAAGTCTTCCGATTCTACAAATAATACATTGGAAGCGGATCGTTGTTGACGAAATTCATGAGATTAAAGGTAGGGATTTGAGAATTTTAAAATGCTTTAGTTGTAGTGTAATGTGGGGATTAACAGCAACACCAACATTAAATATAAATCCCAAGGATGATTTGAATGAAATGAACTTTATGTTGGAAGATTTAAATACCTTACACCCAAATATTTACAAAACATTTATACAAAAATTTGTCAGAGGAAATGTAAATTTAAAAAACAAAATTCCAGCTAATAACTTGAACCTTGTCGAATTATCTGAACAAGAAATAAAGAGATGCTCATCAAAAGACACATATGAACAAATGATCTTGAACTTTTCTTCCCTCAACGAAAATGTGACATTCTGTAGTCATGAACAGGAACTTGAAAATTTAATAATAGAACCTGCAGAACATATACTTAAAGAATCATCTGTATCTTTAGCAAGTCAGCAAAAAGGTATATTGGTCACTTGTATGATATTAACAGCTCTATGGTGTATTGACAATGTACGGAATGAAAGAATTAAAAAGTGTCAACTTCAATACAAAGCCTTAGAATTATTAGCAAATCAAAGATTATTGATAAATTCTATCACAAAACTAGTCGCTCTTGTGGAAGAGACAAAAAAAAGAAAAATATTCATGGAGGAAAACTTTGACAAATTAATAAATCAGAAAGATACTTGTCCGATATGTATGGAAAATAGATGCTCTGTTATCACACGATGCGGTCATTTGTTTTGTGAGAATTGCATATGTAAGCATTTAGCTACATGCCATACATGTCCTAATTGTAGGCATGTAAATAATAAAAATGATACATTTAAAATAATCAGCGAAAATGAGAATAGTAAACTAAATGCAATTAAAGAAGTTGTAACTTCAACAAATGAACCGATAGTTATATTTGCACAGTGGAAAAAAATTTTGAAAGACATTAAAATTGTATTGACAAAAAGTAGAATAAAATCTAATATATTGGAAGGAAATGTGGACCAAAGATCAATTATATTGAATGATTTCAAAACAAATGGTGGTGTTTTACTTGTGTGTGCTACTGATCCATTTGCTGGACTTCGACTGACAAATGTAAGTTATATATTATTTGCTCACGCTTTCTTAGGTGATTACAATAAAGTAAAATCTTTAGAAATGCAAGCAATAGGAAGGACTGCAAAACAAGAAGGAAATAACAATGTGAGTGTTTTATCATTTGTGACAGCAAATAGTAAGGAGGAATCACTATGGAGAACAAACCATCCCATATAAAAGAATTTTTGTGGCATGAGATTTTTTTAGATTATTAATGACAAATGGCGGATGAAAGACAACAGTACAAGGCTAGAGTTGAAAGAGCAAAGGCTGCCAATGTTGCAAAACTTCAAACTTCAACCAAAACAAATGAAGCAGAATCTTCTTCAGATGAAAAGTTAGCATCGACAGAAGAAAAATATGAAATCCAAGACAAAAAAAAGGGGAAAAAAAGAGAAAATATAGATAATGCCGATGTAATAAAAATTGAAGTCCCAGATGAATGTTTATCATACGGTAGACCACCAAAGTATTTAATGGAAAAGGGCATTGCTTATGCTTTCAAAAAATTATTAAATGTACGAATTATTTTCGAATAATTTTTGCACAAATTTTTATCAACCAGAACGCTTGTAATATGTAATGCAAGTGTAAAAATAAATACAAATATATATCAGAAATAGTGTAAGTAAAAAGTAACCACGAAAGCCAGACATTTCGTGTCAAAAAGAATGTGAGTGAAAAGAAGAAGTAATTTATTTTTTTGTAGACATTCAGTTGAATCAAGTTTAAGAATATTGTGGAGCATTCATTCAATTCTATAAACAAAACCAGTGTTTCGAATTTTTTCAAGTATAGAATGTATGATGATGCACATATCGCAAGTACATGGTGTAACAAATATTCTTTTGTTCTTACATTCATAATCAAATCATAAAGCATAAAATGTAATGTAAAGTGTGCACACAATTTACCCCATGTGTTCTCATCTTCAACTTGATCAGAAAATACGGTAGGTATATAAAATAACGATATAGTACTTGTAACAATGGCATGAAATAAACTCACCATATACATGTTATTCGTCATCAAATGTAATATAAAAAAGCATAAGATAAACATTTATTATAAACTTTTTAAAAAATATTACAGTATTGAAAATGGGCAACACCATCGGTCAACGCTATGAATCACACTGGAATCGAGACCATTAAAATTTTTAGAAAATAAAATCAAATTTTTTTTTTGATTGAAAAGAATGATGATGTTTCAATCATCCCAATTCATTGCAGTAGGCGGATTATTATTAGCTACAAAAATGTGGATCGACATTTGCGACCTCTTGAAGCAAAAAATTAGAATGAGCTCGTATTCAAAAATTTCCTCTTGTGCCTTGGAAATTATGAAAATATTACAAGAAGAATCACAGAAACGAAAAAAAAATACTCTATATTAGGTAAAGAAATGCTTGATATTGATTCAATCAAAAATAGAGAAAATAACATGAGAAGAAATACTCGACTTCAAATCATAACATCTGCTCTCTTTCAACGTTCCATAAGAAATGTTTCTAAAAATCCAAATATAAGACTTTCAGATTATTTTTCGCATGTTATACCACATGAAATTGAACCTCTTGAACAACATCGCACAGGAACATGTTGGTTACAAGCTGCTTGTACATTCCTTTGTATACGTGCTAAAATGAATGGTATCACATTCAAACCATCAATCACATATTTGATGTATTATGACAAATTAGAACGAGCAGCCGTATTTTTACACAGAATAATAAATGACGACTTAGATGACAGAACTAAATATCATTTACTTGACGAACCTATTACGGATGGAGGTTCATGGTCTATGTTTGTATTTTTAATTCAAAAATATGGCATTGTTCCATTCGAAACATATCCACAAACATATCAAGCAAAAAACAGTAAGCAGATGAATTTTATTTTAAACACATTTTTACGTACTGCCAAAGTGGAAGACATAAAAAAGGATGCGAATTATCATATCTCAAAAGTACACGAAATATTATCATCTTGCTTGTCATTGCCACCTAATTTTGTAACATTATCGAAAGAAAAAAATGGTGTAAATTTTAAAGGAACTCCTCAAGAATTGTTTATCAACTTACGAATAGATGTGAACTTTACATGTTTGCAACACGCCCCCACGAGAATCGAAAACCAACGATATGCAATTTATCAATCGAATGATCACACCAATATGAAACAACATTGTTTTCATGCAGTAAATTTGAATATACTGAAACAAAAGGTACTAGACTGTCTAAAGTTGAATATTCCCGTATGGTTTACAGCAAATGTAGGTGGAGGTGCTGATTTTTCTAGAAAATTGCTAGAGTGTAATGCTATTGATTACAAAACGCTATTTAATCTTGATGATAATAACACGAAAGAATTTTTGATGGAAAGAAGATCGGTGAAACCAAGTCATGCAATGCTTTTTATAGGCGTACATTGTGAAAATGGAAACCCAATTAGATGGAAAGTTCAGAATTCATGGGGTAAAAAAACAGCTTTTTTAAGTATGAGTGATAAATGGTTTGATGAAAATGTTTTTGAAATTGCCATCCCTTCTGATTTAGCACCTACATTTGACTCAAACAAATCAATCATACAACTCGATCCTTGGGATATATTATCTACAGTTGCGTAAATGAAAAAAAATATTATGCCTTATGAATAAATGGAATTTTTGGATAATTTTCAATGTATAGACCACCACGAAAATTCATCTGTTGAGGTTTCTGTATTACAGTGTGGGAAGAAGAAGATATTGTATCATAACATAATAAATTTGGAAAAATCTAAAGTTGATGCATATATGGAGTATTATTCAGTTTTTTACAGCGAATACGAGAAATTAACAAATTACAAACGAAAACTTTTGCTCATTTACGACCTACGCAATTACAATGAGGACAATGAATCATATTATTCGAAACTGAAAGGTGTGTATCCATTCGCAAGTATGCATTTCTCACTGAGAGAAAGCTATAAAACAACATTAGCAGCCACAGTTATCATTATCACAAATCCTAAAATGAAAGATTTTTTCGACACTGTGTTTTCTACTATATATGTCCCAGCCAGACCTATACAAATTGTCACTGAAAAGGAATTAAAATGTTGCTTGTCAAATGTGTACAACTTAGAATAAGTTGTTATTCCGATAGTTTTTTTTTTCATTGTATAAATGTTCTCTTGTGACGGGTTATTTTGTTATTCTAATGTATCAACATGTAAAACAAATTACTCTTTTGAACCTGGTTGGAATTCTTTTGTATCTTTTTATAACACAAGTTTTATAACAAATTTTTTGTCTAATGTCTTTTTATATACAATTTTCGTAACCCAACCACAAATTTACGCCACGAGCTGTAGTCACAATTCCAACATTCATTGTTTGCATTCTTTTGAAATAACTACTTTAGACAACACTTTTGGTATTCCAATTCAAGCCAGTTTTCATATAAATGATTTAGTAATGTCAAGGATTCCATATGAGAACGATGTCATTGTAAGTAAAAGCACACAAAATTATCAATTTTTCTTATTTCAAAATAATTCATGGAAGAATCTCACATACACAGGATTATACTTATTTGGCGAAACAATGTACGAATATCACACAAACGAGGTTGTAGAAATCGTATTCAATTTATGTTCTAATCAATGGCTTGTCACAAATTCAACCTTTTTGTACAATTTTTAAACACGACTAAATACAGAATTCACATTTGTAGTTTCTGATATAACAGTAGGCGTAATTGATTTCTTGTATCTACTTCTGGTGTTGAATTCTTTCGTTTCAAAAGGATGTGATATTGTTTTTTGTATTTTTGGAGGAGGATGCATTTTTTTGTAAAGCAATTTTCTAATAGAATCCATCATCAAAACATATCGATCATTCACATCAAATAATTTGTACTTTTTCGTCAAATTTGAAACAATTTCGGACACAGATATGCTTATATTTATAGGTGAGTTGATTGTACATTTCATTCTGACACGATATTCGTCATATAAAGTCTTGATGTTGGTAATGATTTGATCATCCTGTTTTCCAAACATTATGTAGTTGTCAATACATTCTAAAACAGAATATCCTTGGCTCAAAGTGAATATACCCGAGAGAATTAACTTTGTCATTTTGAAAAAGTCATTCATTTTTTTACATATCCTTTTTTCACACAGTTACCTATTCGCGTGAATATTATGATTACAATTAACACAAACTAAAACGTATTGAGCTCTTGTGAATGGATTTGCCATCAATGTTTTTTTATTTATTTCATCATGTTCTTCTTTACACATATAGCATATAAACGAATTTATGTTTCGTAGTTCAGTATCGTGAAGTCCTAAACGATTTATTGACTTGTGATCTAATTTCGGAGCGATGTTACAAAATTGTGTTGCGACACTGACTTCATTATCATGAAAAAGGTACCATTCTTTGCAGTAATCTAAATACTTTCGAATACTTGATGAAGAATTCATACTCAAAGAAAAAGTGTCCCATGATTCTTCTGCTTGTTTTTTTACCATTTGTTTTTGGTAATACTAAATTAGAAATTTGATTAGGATTTTTTTTTCAAAACTTGAATTCCCAAAGCACCTATGTTATTTGTATTCAAGACAACTTTGTAAAACAAGGCAAAAATTTTATTTTGTACAATAAAATGTGGACAATATTACTTCTATTATGTGTACCGATTCCTCGTGACCTTTATTCTGAAACATACATGGAACTAATAACAGCATTTCCTAAATTTGAAAATTTAGAAATAAAAGACACATGTTTCACGAATTTATCTCCATTGTCTTACATTTTCGAATTCGAAACAGAAAAAGGAAGACAATCCGTATGTTTACAAAGACCATGGAGAACAAATGATTGGATCATAGATGAATGTACTGATATTTGTAAAGAAAATGAAATAGACAACTAACATCGGATTTGGCTGTAAAAATTTTCATTGTACCATATAATGTCTGAAAATATTCGTATGAATAAATCTGTTGATATTGTTCATTTAAAACAGAAAAGAGCTCACCATTATATGTTATTAAAATCAAAAAAAAATGCATTTGAAAAAAACAAGAATAAATACAACTATACGGAATGGAAGAAAGCAATAAAACAATTTTCCTTGTATGAATCTATCACTCCTTTGACAACACACTTGGTAAATCTACAAAATACATGTTATATTTCCAGTGTTGTTCAAGCTTTGGCAGCCGTATTATACAATTATAAAAATCTTTTAAAAACAGATGACGGTTTATTGCCAAAACTGCTGCTTGAAATGCCAAAACATAACTCCAATACCGCAAAATTAAGCTCAAGTGGAGGTATATATGAGCGTTTTGTAAAACACATAAGATATAGGTATGCAGGAAATGAAATGTTTGATGCTGATGAACTTTTGTTACTTTTAATTGATAACCTTCCAAACACATCAAAACTCTTTGATATACAATGTACCATCACAAATTCAAGTGATGTTGGAGAAACTATTTCAGAAAAAGACAGTCAACTAAGACAGTATCAAATGCTTTCCAATGCAGATGGTACGTTTGATAATCTTGACATCTACTTGAAAAAACATAAAGTAAGAGTAGATCATTTAGAAAAAATAACAGATGAATCATCACCTCCTCATACATACTACAATGCAAAACAATCAACCAAATACAATGTAATACATAATAAAATATTAATTATTCACATACAAAGATTTTCGTTCAATTCACAGTCTATGCAAATAATAAAAAATCATGAAAAGTTTGATTATCCATTTCATTTCTCATCTTCCTGGATTAGTGAGAAATGTTCTCATTCTTATACTTTGAAAGCATTCATAGAGCATGAAGGATCACATCCAGACACTGGTCATTATGTAGCATTTGCAAAGTATGGAACACAATGGTGGAAGTTTGATGATTTGAAGCTCACACCTGTAGCTGTTGAAAATGTTGGATCTCAGATACCATATATACTCATATACGCGGCGGATTCATAGCAACTCAAAGCAACAATATGCTTTAAAATCAGCAGGTACATTGTAATTATTTCGCACAACAATTCGACAATAGTCTTCATGTTGCTTTAGAATTTGCTGATATGTCAAATTTTTACTCTTATGCATGCCAAATGAAACCATATTTTTTCCAATTTTCTTGAAATGTTTACAAAGTCTTTCTGGTTTTTCAGAAATGTCTTTACTATATAGTTGTTCTTTTGATGAAACATCTTTACTATATGGTTGTTCTTTTGATGAAACATCTTTACTATATAGTTGTTCTTTTGATTCGTTGTCGTGCTTTTTAAGTCCAAGAGGTTTTACCGCAGTTTTTTTCATAAGGCGGCGGAGAGAACATGTTTCTCGAATTTTGTTTTCATATTGAATATGAGCTCTACTACCATCAATTTTCGTCACTTTTACTTCGTGTTTTTTATTATCATATGTTTTGATAATACAGCGGTCTCCTTTGCAAACCATTCTTAGATGATATTACATACAGAAATAATCTGATTCATTCTAAAAAAAATCGTTCAAAACAAAATTTTTACTTTGTTTACTACTACAAAAATGCATCTTATGGAAGCAATAGAGCGATTGCAGAAAAGAAATATATCCTATTCTACCCAAGCTGGTACGATTTACAGAGTGTTTGAAGTATACGAAATGTATGGTAAGGACGCATCTGGAAATGTCCCAGTCTTTGTAAACCCAGAAATTTTGGAAAAAACGAAAAAAAATAAAATTAACTAACTCTCGTCCACGAGTTCAATCCTCTTTTTTTTTTGGTCTTGCAGTATTGGCACTACTAGACACATCGCGCATATTTCTTAAGTGCCGAAGGGGCGGATTCGCACCTTCAAGCACAAGATGCGAATTTTTTGATAATGTACCTTTCATCAGAGACCCTAGATCATACATATCGAAGAAGTGTCGACACAAGTTTTTCTGCTCTTTCATATCTCGGAAGTACCGCTGGTCGTTCCTCATCAGAATAATCATCCGCCGATCTTAAGCGCTTCACTCCTCTGCGCCCTACTATGCGCCCTATTATGATCTCAGAGTGCCCATACTCTGTCATTTGTCTTAAAATTTCTTTTGTTTCTGATATTTCTTCTTTTGTTAGCGGGTCTATCAATTCCTTATATACTAATTTAGGTAGTTCGGATTCCGATGGAAAAATATTTGCTTCGGTATAAAACATATTTGCAAAAATGCTTGTATAGCCTCTTCCTCTTTCATCTACCAATGGCGTGAAAACTTTATCTCTATGATCATCAGGTAATAAATCAATTTCTAAATTTAGGTAAAATCGGTGCATCAAACATTGAGAATAATACAAGTTTTTTTTTTGTGCGTACCTTTTCAATGCTTCCCTTAATTGTTTAGCAGTTGCTAGATGGGCCAAACTGTTGTCATATTTTGGTAAATTTCGAAACTTGTTGTCATAATAAATCATAATTCGCAACAACTCGGTATAACCAGAATGATCATAATATTTTTCTTCCCTCGATCCTTCGTCGTCCATATCCATATCCATGTCCATATCCATGTTTGTTTTTAATCTTTGAAAATATTATATTTTTCCTCCCCGGGAATTTTTTTGAAGCATTTTTTTTTTCACGCTTTATGAAAACTTTTTTTTTTCGAAATGCCTTTTCGTATTCGATCTATATTTTCTTGGCAAAATTGTATCTTACAGCCACGAATTTGTTGTGATTCTCCGAAAGTACACACGAACACATTACTTGCTCTAACCTATCAACCCCATGTGCAACCGCATGCGCAACCGCATGCGCAACCGCATGCGAAACCAAAAAGAAAAAAAAGAAGGAAAAAAAGGAAACAAAAGAAAGATCAAACTTTAGAAAGTATAGATGCAAACAATTTTGATGATGATGGTGAATGGACCGTAGTCTGTAGACGGAAAAAATCGTCTTGGTGTTAAGCCTCTACGTACGAAAATTTGTTATTTACAATTTGTAGGTCATGTGACTCAAGGAACGATTTGCTGAGTACAAAATCCGGTGTTATTCTGATAGTATGTTGATGAATAACAAGTTGTAACTCTTCAAAATCAACATCGCATGGAAACACAAGTGCTTCTATATCATGTATGTGCACAAATTTTAGTTTCTTATTTCTTGTTCTTCCAAACGGAACAATGATATACTCAAATGAATATATGACATCAACATGCATATCAGAATGTTGAGCTTCAAGTTTCGGATACTTTTTACCTTTTTTAGAAATTACATTAAGAGTGTCGTGCATAATTTTATTGTCATCTGCTTCTAAACGTAGTATTTCATCATCATTCACAGCTTCAAAATGTTGAATTTTATCATCTTTTGAGTGTGTATTCTTTTCAGGTGTGATTTCAGGTATCTGTGCTTGATATTTTGATCCGATTCTTATTCGTTTTAGTCCCGTATACTCAATTAATTGTATATACTTTTCATAAGACGGCCACATTTCTTATAATAAAAAAAATTATTTGTTCAAAATATGACTTGGTTGTGTGGGTACAATTTCGTCGTCTTCATCATGTTCCACTCTCTTTCTTTTCCGTTTTGATTCGAGTTCCTGAATATTTTTCAGATTTTGTATTAGCGTAGAATACATGATCCTCTTTTGATTGTTGTAATTGTACAATTCGCATGCGATTCGACACTCTTCATTCGCCTTATCTACACACATTTCTGCTGCCCAAAGCATTTTCTCAATGTCGTTTTCTGCTTCAATCACATCCATATCGAAAAAAAAAAGACAATCAAAAAAATAAATTTAAGATATAAATGAGTTATCAAGAAGACTATTTGTGGCTAATTGGAGCTATTTCATCATGCTTGTTCATGATTTGTTTAGTACCATTTTATGTGTTGTTATGTCGTAAGCAAGAACATAACACATACAACAATCGTCAAACTTGTGAAAAACGAATGATTCGTGCAGAATTAGATCCAATCAAAGTACGCCCATCCTCTTCCACATCAGAGATGTCAAGAATTGAATACTTTTCGAGGGCCTAATTGTACATTCAAGTTGTAATCCCTTTTGTGATGCAAGTTCGAATATCTTACACACCTTTTCATGTCCTACATTACACGAAAGTTCATTTACATGTGTTATAATACTACCTTTTCTCAAACCGTTCATGTAGCATGCGTCTGATTTGTTTATATTTGAAATAAGGACACCGTCTGTTGTATCTCGAATCGTGATTCCCGCTTTCATTCCGGAATTGAATAATATGCATTTTATATGCTTTGACTTCTTCTTCTCGACGAAAGTTTCAGCGTCGCTGTTTTTACAAACAACTTGTTTACACATAGGACACAATGTATTCTTTCGCTTCCATAATTCTTTAAAACATTTTTGACAAACATGATGTCGACAGGGAATCATTTTATGTTTTGTTTGCTCAAAGCAAATACAGCATTCATCACTCATTTTTTTTTTGCACTAGTAATTTTTTTTTAAATTTGCACGATTTACTTCGGATAAGTCATAAAAATAAACGCCATGTAAAATAAATGCTCATTCTTCCCAAAATTTTGGCTGTGAAAGCAACTCATGCACTTGCTCAAGTGGATTATTCAGTGGCAAACAAAGTAAGTGAAGATGTCGCTTCCATCGTGCAATGGTCGTACGACAACAATCAGTGGTGGATAGCTCGCATATCTATACAAATACTACAAAATTTTGATTTCATTGGTGCTCATTTAATTAGTTTGGTAACATGGATGATCATGCATGCCACATGAACTTTGTGAATATTTCCATGTTCTTTTTAAACGAATAACATTACATACGAAATCTCTAAAATATTTTTTGAATGTTTTTTGAGAATATTCCGGTACTGTACATATAAAAGCATACCATGTTTCAAAATCCGGTAACAAGTTATAATAAATAGTAAACAAGGTTTCATTATCATGAAATTCATCCATAGAATCTATAAAATCATCATCGTCCATTTAAAAAATTGTACGATTTAAAATATTGGTATTTCATAAATGACGCTGCTTTACTTGATGACTCTTACCGCATTAAATTTTTACGAATCTCTAAAGATAGGTAAAAAAATAATCGACTTTATGAAACGCGATTGTATAAACATAGATAAAAGAATTTGTGACATTGTCGATTTTGAAATTACCAAAAGTTCCATGGAAAATATTCATGGAATAATTTATAAATTAAGCATGAAAACAAATTTAGGAAACATTGACATTGAAACATGGTATCAAGATCTTCCTAACATCACAGCAATACATTTATTCGCTTTAAACGATGAAAATTTAGCAGAATCACCAATACGAACGCATGGAAATCTGTTCAAATAAACGGATTTAATTTTGCTTTATGTGTTACTGAAAATATTCTGCCATCATTAGCGATTGCGGGCACAACACACTCATACCGAGCAGAAACTGTATATAATGATTTGTTTGTATAATTTACAAGTTCTTTTAAATCTGTGATATATTCAAATGATTTCTCTTGTATCATTGTTCTATAGTAATCACTCATCGTCGTTACAAACATATTTAAAATCATTCCAATCTCTCTTTTTTTTTGAGATGCCTTTTCTCGCTGTTGTATTTTGCTTTTAAACACATCCGTTGAAATTTCATTCATCATATATTTTACTCGTAAATCAAGGTTGTTTGTTTCGTTGACGATATGAGTAAAGCGAGGAAGTTCCACAAGTTCCACATGATTCACAATTCGGTGTAATTTAATGCAAAACGCGAATTCTTCACTTCTATTTCTATTTGTGAATGTCATCGCGAAATCTCTATATGTAGGCATACCACCACAAGGAATATCTCCTAAAGCACGTCTTAATGTTCCGTGATTTCTTTGGAATTCATAATAATGTGGATTGTGAATAGTTCCATTTATCACTAAACCGGTTCGCCAACTGAATGCTGTATGACACGTCACACACCACATTTGATCACAACCATCAATTTTATGTATATAGGAAGCACAACCGGGACATTTCTTAGAATCCTTCTTCAACATTTGCATAGTCAACTTATCATTTTCATTGCATACATGTGGAGCATCTCTATCCGGACCTTTGAGTGCATTACATTCACTGCATGTATACATATGACAAATGTTACATTTCCAAGCCAAAGAAAGAAATCCATTACAACCATCATTACTACATTTGTGTACAAAAGAACGTTTTTCATGTTCAAGAGGTGGATCCAGATTGTTCTGCACATCCCAACATGCTCTATTCAATTCATTCAACTTACGTTTCAGTTTGTTACGCTCATTTTGTAATTTTGTCAAAAGCTCTACATTTTTACGTCTTTGAATTTCTTGTTCTACATACGGTTGCGTCGATGGCATCATTGCGGTTTCACGTTCGAGAAGCATATTTTCTCTGTGTCGTTTATACTCGCCATTAATAAATGTTTTAGGTACTAACTTTAGCAAAGTTTCTCGATCCCAAATTCGTTTACAATTCATACAATTTGCATCATCTGCAGAACTCAATAAATAGGTTTGCGTACATTTCGAGCAAACTGTATAATCACAAAATTGACATTCTACTCTTTTAGAAGGTGTTATATTTTCAATACAAATAGGACACTGCATTTTATCTGATACAATTTTTTTTTGAAAAAGAACCAACCGAATTATTCACTACAATTTTTTCATTTGCTGCAAAAAAACATCAAAATCGACACAGGCATCTCTCTCATCAAGTTCTTTAGTAGCCATTTTCATAGCTAGTTGTTCAACTTTCATGGACTCAAAAAATGAGGATTCGGCGAATTCTCTACCCTTTTCCAAAAACAATTCATATACAAGTTCATAAGATTGTATACGCTTCATGAGTTGTACAAGTTTTTTTTCATTTCTATGCCATAACTTCACGCTTCGATCGATTGTTTTATGTTCGGTTTGCAGAGTATATGAAAGCCTACAAAAGTAGTCAGCCAAATGAAAACCCTTTGTAATTTGCTCAAGATCTGAACCATCATTAGTCATATCTAAATTTTCAAACATTGATTTTATAGTTTTTACAGAAGATCTTAAATCTACAGGCGTATGTTTAGCCGAATAAGTGGATCGACATGAATACAGACCATCATAAAAGTCTAGACCGCGATTACTCAACAAGGTATTTGCACGACTTTCCAAACTCATTTTTTCGAAAAAAAAAAATTAAAATGACTTATAATTTGCAGCAAATCCAACTCATACAATCGACATGGCGTGGTTATTCTACACGAAAAATGATCGATGATAATAATCGCATCCTGACAGTAGACATGTGGGCATATCGAGATATTTTGAATATGATTCATAAACAAGCATACGGAATATTCGTATCACCGATTATGATCGATGAATGGGAAAAACAAATGAAAACAATATTTACACTTGGATACGATACGCCCACAATTTATCGTATACTCTATCGTATTTTTTATGAAACCCACACTTTTTTTCAAATGAACAACGACAACAAGAATGTTGAGAGATTGGGATGCCTAATGATGAAATGTTGTGTATACATTGAAGAAATGGAATCAAAAGACTCGTATTTTTATATATCACGAAAAAAATGTTCATTTCTATGAATGATTAACGCAATACATTACATAAATAAAGGATATCATTTTTTGTATTTTTTCTTAAATATTGATATCCCAATGGAAATCAAGTGCATACAAGAAAACAAAATTACATGTTATCTATCACAAGATAATGAATTCTTCAAAAGTCGATAAACCTTGATGCTAAATTTTGACCTTGTTCGTATAGTTTTTGCGTCAGTGTCTGTGCTTTAGATTCATAAATTGCAAATATTACGACAAACCTGAAACAGTTGTCTTGTAATTGTTCTGTGACTCTATGATAAACATTACTCCCGTCGTAAAGTAAAAGTGTACCTTTTGTAGCAAATGGGTGTATTTCTTTGCTTGTGCATGGGTCACGAACTTGCAAATATGAAGTATTGCATTCAGGTGTTTCGATGTGAAGAATACCCGTAATGCGTTGTTTTTTCGTATAATTTTGGTCGTAATGCCAATCTATTTTATCACCTTTGCTGTAAATACGTCCAAAAATGTTTATTTTTTCAGGAACAAAGCCAATAAGTTGATTCAGTGTTTGCATAAATGATGCGCTTTTCACCATGTTCATCAGTTCTGGAAATAATTTACACAATTCGTGCTCGCTTAGTTTGTAACCTTGCACTTTAGAACCTTTTTGTTTTTTTTTATGTTTCATTAAATCACTTATTGTGGGCATACTAATATACGGAATATTGTGAAAAGTGTGCGATTTAACATCTTTCATACATGTAGTGCCATATCTAAAGTGTGATTGTCTTCTAATTTCTATAACAATTAAAGTACTAACGACTACAATCACTATCAAGCATTGCCGTTTCATTTTTTTCTACGAATAAAAAAAAATAGAGTATAGAAAAAATGCAACTTTTGAATATTTTTTTATTCAATTTTGTTACAGAACAAGTAGATGAAGTATCAAATACTTTTGATGATATATTAACTATCATTAAAGTAGATGAAATGTTCCAAGAAAATATAGCTCTAAAACAAAAGCTTAATTTTGTATTAAGTTCCTACTATGAATTATTGAATGAATACTCTCACATGTGTATGTTTGTATTCCTTTTCAGTATATCATCAATCATCTGTCTCATCTTCTCAAATTTTAGAAATAAAAAAAATCGCGACACAGAAGAGATCAAAATTTGAAAAAAAAATCGAGAAACGGAAGAGATCAAAATTTGAAAAAAAAAATCAAAAAACAGAAGATATAAAAATTTTAAAAAAAA
>Ga0160423_10000461_pt1 | contig 33192 bp, 34 predicted proteins | sample CRUFie14St8metaG_FD_108191 | JGI IMG/M metagenome (GOLD analysis project Ga0160423, IMG submission 108191) | Marine microbial communities from the Costa Rica Dome - CRUD Field 142mm St8 metaG | ecosystem: Environmental > Aquatic > Marine > Oceanic > Photic zone | place: Costa Rica: the Eastern...
CACGAATGGGCATACTTATAGTGTAACACCTACACCTTGATTGCACTGAGATCAAGGAAGCTGTGCGGCACTAGATGAGACTCTCTTGCAAGTCAGGGCGTTGCTCCACTTATTTCAGTACTTGCAACATAACCAAAATCACACAGAGGCATGCTTAGGCATTGTCTTGACCGGCGTGGCCACTCTATCGGCCATGGCTTCCGGTATCATCATCAAACCCTGAACCCACAACTTTTTTTTTTGGTTTTGTTCCTCTCCTTCTCCCCTTCCCTCGTCTCCTCTCCTCTCTGCCCTTCGTCCCTTTTGCCGTTCACGTGAAACTTCAGCTCTGGCTCTGTCTGTACGAAAATCCATGGCAATGCTGAGCGTGTACTACGCCGTCACTGCGCTCCGAAGGGTGCGTGAGTTCAACGACGACAACTTGATGACCACGGCGGACACCTACGTCCAGCGGAGCGACCTCCTCGTCACTGTGTATTAAATTAAAGCGGCGCAACAAAGTATAATATATAAGCAAATTGCCCCACACCTTCGTCTATTGCCCGAAAACCTTTCTCTGATTTTGGATTTTGGATTTGGATTCAGGTCGTGTCGAGTTGGGGGTTACCTCGAGCGAGTCCTGCAGTGGCGCGACCGGCCCGACCGACCGCGGACGATGGCCGGCGGGAAAGATGGTAGCACCGCGGGCGGCGCCCTCGCAGGGGTCGTCAAGACGGCCTGGTCGACCGGAGCAAAGGGCGAAGGCCAAGATGGAGACGAGGGCGGGGTCCAAGATGCCACCTTTGTGACCAGCGGGAAGCGGTGGAAGGATTCCGTGAGCCGGTTAAGCAAGGTGAACTACCTTGGCGAACTTAGCAAGGAGGCGTCCAGGAAGGAGTACGTGCGGTCACTCATCAAGCGGGCCAACCATGGAACGGCCCAGCGTCCCGCCTCCAAGGCCTCGCGTATGCTCCGATTCACCCCGTCCAACCTGTATTTTCTCCTGCTGGAGAAGAACTGGTGGTTCACGTGCTTCCTCACGGCCATGGGATACGCCGTCCCTGTCTGCATCTTCGCCCTGATCTCGATGCCACTGGACCTGGAGAACGGGACGGAGGAGTCGGAGCTTGAGCTAAGGGGTGAAACCCCGGCCAAGGTCCTCGTTGCCTTCCGGTTCGCGAGTGCGAATATCATTGGTATGGGGTACGGGACGGTGGTCCCGATCACGGACGTCGGCTTCTTCATTGCAGTTCTGTCGCAGTCCCTCGGCATCCGTGAGTAGAGTCATCTCCCCTGCCCTCTCTTTCGTTTTCTGACCGGGCGCCTCCCTTCCCTCCCCTTTTCTCTCTGTCGATGAAAGTCATCAACGTTTTTGTCTTCTCGGCCGTGCTCGCCAAGTTCCAGAGCCCGCGGGCGGACATCATCTTCTCGGACAAGGTGTGCTTCTTCACGCGCGACGGGGTCCGGCACCTTTGCCTGCGCCTGGGCAACCTGCGCTGCCACACCCTCTACAACCCCTCGCTGCGGCTCTTTGTGCTCAAGGAAAAGGTGAGTGAGGCATCTCTTGCAAGGACACGTGGCAATTCTTCCCCTGACCACCTTCTCCCCTCATCATCTCCCCTCGAAACAGGAGACCTCCGAGGGCGAGTCATTCATCCAGATCAAGGAGCTCGATGTCGAGGAGCCCGGCACGGTCAGTGGCTTCTACAACATCACCCATAAGATTGACGAGGAGTCGCCCCTCTTCGAGCTCAGGGAGTCGCAAATGCGGAGCCGTGACCAGATTTTGGCCCTGCAGGTCATCTTCACGGCGTTGGACCCAGTGTACCAGGCTGAGGTCTGCGCCAAGCACATCTACGAGACCTCTCAGCTCGCTTTTGGAAAAAGGTGCGGGAGAAAAGAAAGAGAAACGCGCGGGAAAGTGGAGGGCCCAGGGCTTCCCCAGAAATTCGACCGGCTGACGCCTTGCCCTCCCCCCTCTCTTCCTCCTTCTCAGGTTTGCGGACATGATGCACGTGGACACGGGCTCTGGCCGCTCAAACTTGGATTTCACAATGTTCGAAGAAACGAGGGATGCCCCCGAGTATTTTGAGGAGGAGGAGCAGATTTTCGTTCTCAGCGAGCTCCAGATGGAAAACGACCCGAACCCACCGCCCAAGATCAGCGACAAGATCGGCCTCCTCGTGGGATTCGGTAGGTCGAGCTACGGAGACCCGACTCTGGATGGAGACCTGCCCAAGGCCGGGTTGAGGCCTGAGTGCGCCTTTGCACTCTCTCTCGCGATGGCACTACTGGAGTCGGGTGAGGAGTACGAGGCATTCGTAACGGACATGGGTGGCAAGGCGAGCTGGCACGCCGAGGTGAACCCAAAGCTCGAGACGCCGTCGCTGAGGCTGGCAAACTCAGAGGAGTGGAATCATGGAACAGATGATATTTTCGAGATGCTGGCCAAGGGGCAGCTTTCCGAATTCGCAAAGAGGACTGAGCCACCCGCGGGGATCAAGCCCGAGACCTCGCACTGGGAATTTCACATGGTCGTGTTCGCGATGTGCATGGTCATGGCGAAGGAGGACTTGGGGATGCGAAAATTTTTGTTCGCAAAGTTCGGGTGCGAGGAGGGCTGGCCGCCTTCACGATGCGAGTCTCACCTTCGGGGCCACCTCGGGGAATCCCTGTCGAGGTGGGAGGACGCCCTGACTGCCCGGGACTACCTTTGCGGCGACGAACCTGGGCTCTTGGATTGCCGCGTGGCAACAAAGATGTACCTTTCCTACCAGCTGATCGAGTGCGGGCTTGCGAACTTGGGGGCCCCCTTCAAGCAGGTCGCCCCTCGATCCTTCGACTACCTCGACCGGTTTAGTAAGCGGGATTCTTGGAAGCACGCCTTCGGGCCCGGCAGGGGGGTGGGGACCGGAAGGCTCGACGTCTGCACGATACGAACCGTGTGCAACAAGTTTGCCATGCTATGCCCAGAGTGCATAGAGACTCACATCCTGCCGGCGCTTGAGAAGGCGAGGAGGAAGAAGGTGGTCCAGAAAAAGAGCGCCAAGGAGCGAAGGAACAGCACATTCAGCGCCGCGCTCTGCCTGTAGATTGTGTATGTGTGTGTGTGTGTGTGTTGATTCAATCCATCCTGCCTGTACAATATACAATTACCGTTACATTTTGAAGCTTCACCGGCTGCCCCTCTGAAGCAGGGAGATCACGCTGGGCTGGCCGGCGGGCTTGCTGGAGAGGCCGTGCTTCCTTAGCAGCGCCTGGGCGGAGACCCTCCTGTATGCCGAGACCGGCTTTGGCTTCACCGACCCGAGCACGGGGACCTCCCCTCGCTTGGAAGGGCTGTCAAACCCGCCAAAGCACCACAGAATTCCCTTTTGGTGAGGGGCCGGAAATAGAGAGCGGGAGAGAGAAGGGCGTGGGGGTCAGAGGTTCTGGGACAGACAATTCTCCCGCGGAGGGGGCGGAAAACTCACCACGTAGCTCGGGGGCGCCGATCCGTCCAGGGCGTACTTGTTGTTCAGGTGCTCCAGCCTCTCGAGAGCCTCCTCCGGCGAAGCGCTCCAGTGGTGAATGGCCTTCCCCCACGTCATCCTGAGGTTGTTGTGGAGCTCCCCGGTCTTAACAAGCGCCATCTGCATCGCGTTCCAAAGCGGCTCTGGGGTCCTGCCCTCCTCCAGGTCCCGCAGGGACAACCGCGCCGCCCTGCCGTCTTCAGCCCGCCCCCTCAGCGTCCTCTGGGCCCAAGCTGGGAGGCAGCCGATCGTGTTGTGCGTCACGGGGCGGCGAAACACGAAGGAGTAGCCGAGCTCGCGCCACGTCTGGTACTCTTGGAAGAACTTATGGTCCGACTTGCCCTCCCTGGCCAAACGAAACGGACTGACCATGCCGGCGTTCACGTACGCCGACATCCTGGAGCTCCCGCTCTCGTCCAGAGGGTTATTTCTCCTCTTCGCGTACCACGCGAGGCCTCCCCCGTCGATCCAGTCCCTCCACCTGCGGTTAGCGTGCCGCTGACCCCCCGGCGTGCTCGAGACCGAGGCGACTGCCTGGTCCACGTGGCACAAGGAAACGAGGGCACCAATGTCGTCCAAATCGTCCGAAGAGATGGGCAGTCCCAGAGATGGCGTAGCGGCGGGCCCCCCTCGGCCCACCTTGGCGTATGCCGCCGAGATCCTCGCCCTCCTGGATGCCTTCGTCGCCGCCTCGAAGGCGTACGCCCGCAGGTCCTTCCCCGGAGGGCACAGCCTGGCGGGCAATACGCAGGACGCGTCGACCAGTGCGAGTGGGGCGACGCCGTTCCCGGGGGCCAAGGCGACCCTCCTGCGAGAAGGAGAGCGAGGTCAGAAGCGAGAACGACATCGAGGAGGAAGAGACTTACCTAGCGTCCTCCAGCAGGGGGTTTGTGAAGGGCTCCTCGCTTACGACGAGCGCGGCTCGGCACGCCATCGTCATGTAAGAGGGGTTGCGCCTCCCTGGCCTCGCCACGTGGCACACAGCCCGTATCCCCTCGCGTTCCAGTTCCTCACAGACCTCTTTCCAGCCTTGGAGTAAAAACATGTGCCTTCTGCGGGTCGAACCTGCCTCCGAGAGATGAAACAGAGCGACCAAAGGAAGTTCCAGGAACTCGGCACAAAGCTTCGCCACATCGAGAGCAGGATTCTCTTCCGTTCGGAGCGCGTTTCCCCTCGCCCAGTACAGCACGAAGCCGGCGTCTCGCGAGGCGGGCGACCCCCCGGCCGACCTCACAACTCTCACCCGCTCGCGGAGGTCGGGTCTTTCGCCGAGGACGACGTCGAAGAATGACGAGAGGGGCCCGTCTCGCGTCTCGCGTGGCCAGAAGGCCGCGTCTGGGTCCTCTCCGCTCGCATCTGGGCGGTACCTCTTCGACGCGCGCAGGTCCGGGTCGCTCGCCTCCATCTTCAAGCGACCTCCAGCGACCTACAGCCTGCTCCTGCCCCCAGCTGTCGTCGTGGCGCGCTCTCCGGCCCCAAGAAAAAAAAAAAGCAAAGATTTCCGCGAAACTCGGGAATTTTCCCGCGAAACTCGAGTAAGCCGATAAGCCTTTGCGAGGGCAGATCCTGTTGGGCAGGATGGCGATGGCGGTGGTCTTGAGGGCGAGCGGGAGGCCTGGGCGGCCGCGGTGCGAGGGGGTCCATGGGGGGCCCATAACATCAAACCACGGCTCATCATGGAGGAGACTCAATGATTATCGGCACGAGTGGACGAAGAACGCCAGGCGGGCGCTCTGGCGCGCGCAGGCGGAGTCTGGTAGCGGCAGTGGTGAGGCAATCATCTGCCCATTCGTCACGCGCGCGCTTGTGCGGGCACGACATGAGCGACTGACCGGCTTGGCCTCCTTCCCCTTCTCTCTCGGTTTCGGAACACGGCGGGAACTCGCGTTGCGGCGGCGGCGGCAGGGTCTGGCGGGGACGGTAAGGGGAGCAGTACGGACGAGGATGAGAGCGACGGCGGCGGGGGCTGGTCGGGCTGGTTCTCGAACGAGTGGCCCAAGTACAGCGAGGACGTGTCGACGATCGCGATCGCACTGGTTGCTTCCCTTGCCTTTCGAACGTGAGTACCGCGGCCTCAAAACTCCCCTCCCCCTCCGCGCCATCACGATGCTAACACCAACCTGTGCCACTGCCACCGCCGTTGTAGGTTCATCGCGGAGCCGCGCTACATTCCTTCGCTCTCCATGTATCCGACCTTCAACGTGGGCGACAGGCTGATCTGCGAGAAGGTCACCCTGAGGCTGAACAAGCAGCCCAGCGTTGGGGATGTTGTTATCTTTCATCCCGTCGAGGAGCTCCAGAAGGCAGGGTACGACGCCAGCGAGGTCTTCATCAAGCGCGTCATCGCCAGGGCCGGCGACACCGTCGAGGTGAGCCGCCCGAAACGCCCGCCAGCTGCCTCCTCCGGCGGCGGACGAGACACAAGACGCTGACTCTCTCGTGCACTCAATCGCTCACTCTCTCTCTCTCTCTTGCTTTACGTTTTGGCCACCACTTCAGGTGAAGAGGGGAAAGGTGTACATCAACGGGGCGCCGACGAGCGAGACGTTCGTGGCGGAAGCGCCCAAGTACACGATGGGCGCGGTGAAGGTCCCGGACCACAACGTCTTTGTCATGGGCGACAACAGGAACAACAGCTACGACTCGCACTTGTGGGGACCCCTGCCCGAGGAGAACATCATCGGCCGGGCCGTCTTCCAGTACTGGCCTCCGGGCGGCGTCGGGGTCGTCCAGGGGCGGGCGAGGGTCTACGCAGCGCAGGAGGCGCCAGCGCTCACGGACGAGCCCACGCAGCAGTGAGCGGTCCGCCCATCGGGGGTTTAGGGGAGGACTGTTTGAGATCTCTCCCCTTCCTTTAACCGTTTTTGTTTCGGGACGGGGCGGTTGGAGCGCTGCGCTCGAGCTCGGTCGATCGCCCACCCCCTTGCATCATCAAGTGTAAGCCAAACATGAACAGAAGACACACCTCCCTCTCCTCGAGGTCCATGATGTTGTTACACTCGCTCGAAATTTCCGCCAGCGCATATGCATGCGTTGGGGATCCTTCACCCACGTTCTAACAGCCGCTCGAGGGGGGCAGCGTAATTGACGGGCTGCTCGAGCGGGCACGCGGAGAGCGAGGAGGGCATCCGTGCTATACTTCGCAGGGCGCGGGACGTCCCGACGGGAGACCTTCGACGACCTCTGGAGCGGCGCAGGCTCGCGCTACCTTGTTCGTCTCAGCCTCAGAGCGTCCGAGCTTGTTTTTTTTTTTGTGTTTTCTCTTGTGAGCGTTGAGGATGGGCGTGGAGCGGGTTTTGCAGCTCTGAAGCCGGTGGCGAAAGGGGAGAGAGGCCGAGGGGATCGAGGCGGCGGCAGCCTCGGGACGCGGGACGCGAGTCCTTTCCAGGAAAGAGGGAGGGGGGCAAACAGACTTGAAGACAAGATATAAAGATGGGGATGTGCTTCTCGAAAGAGAAGTACCCCGAGCAGGCCGCTGGGGGCGAACAGGAGGTGGAATTCAAGAAGCGCGAACCGTCGCTGTCGTCGAGTAGCGACGGGCAGCATGTCTTTCCGTCGTGGAGACTGTCCGCGCGGGAGATTTTCAAGCCGAAGACGATGACAATTGTGAATGCCAAAAAGGTGAATAGGCGGGAGAGCGAGGTCATCAAGGCCGCGAAGGAGAACCTAAAGAAGAGCCCCGGCCGGTCGTCGCTGAAGATTGTGGGCGAGAGCGCGAGGGGCGAGGCCTCGTCCTCCGACCGGCCTTCAACGCCGGAGACCACTGGCCGATTTGACTCCGCAAACTCCGAGTCCGAATTCAGCGAGGGGAGCTCGGCGAGAGAGCTGCTGGGTAGCTCTAGCGCCAAGAGCGCGGACCCGCTGCCCCCCGCCGCCATGGCGGTGAACGGGATGTCGACGTCGTCCTCGCTGAAGCCCAACCGGCTGAAGAGGAACGTCTCCTTCTGCCAGGAGGTCATCCTGATCCAGTACTCAAGACAGAGCAGCGCGGGCTGACCGGTTGATGGCCGTGAGACTAGGCGGTCCGGTGGGGGTCGAGGGAGAAATTGGGGCCCACGGCGGCCCATGATTGGCCGCACGCACGAGCTCTCCGGGACCTCGTCGTCCCCTCTGATCTGTGGCCGCAGAGGTTGCGGGGTTCTCGACGTCGTGGGACGGGAGCTAAGTACGTGTTTGTGTTTGGGTCTTGGTTGGATTTTTGTTTTACACTCGGGTTCTAGTCGCCGAAATGGCCGGCCCTTAGGAAAAAAAGAACGCAGAAGAGGCCGTAGAGGGAGTTGGGGGTGGAGCCTCCGTCCCGGCCTGTTCCCCCCCTACCCCACCCCGCACGCCTTCCTTAATGATCGCCTTCCTTAATGATCGCCTTCCTTCACGCGCTCAGGCCCTGGTGGTCATGAATCGCAGGATGGTCTTCTCCTTCTCTATGGACGGCGCAGCGAGGATCCCTTGGATCGCCTTCGCGGCGCTCGCTGGCGCAGAGTACATGAACAGCACGTAGATTCCCACGTTGTAGCCCTCGATAGGATACGCCATCCTTTGCGGCACGTTCTCGTACGACACGGCAACGTCCAGGGCGCCCAGCTTGGTCAAGAGGTCCTGGAAGTCCTGAATGTCATCCTCCCTTTCTCCATCTTGGGCATCGGGGTTGTAGATAATCATGGTTTCGTACACCTTGAAGCCCTTGGGCGGCGCGGTCCAGCTCTCTGGCATATCCGAGGTGGGTGGGGCCTCTACGTCCGCCGCGGCCCTGACCACCACCGGCGACTGAGAGGCAGGCGCGCGATGGCAGACCTCGCACGCGGCCTTGTTTCCCCTATGCCCGACCCTCGCCGACCTCGACAAGAGCTTAGGCGAGCTCGCCACGGCCTTGACGCCCGACACGGCGCCTGCCGCGCTTCTCCTTCCCGCGCACCTCATACTCTCTCTCGTCGCTCGCTCGCGCTCTCTCTCTCTCTAGCGCCGTCGCCGTCGCCGTCGCCGTCCACAAGGGGTCGTCCCAGTCTCTCGTCCGCGCCTCTGCCACCAGACTGCCTTGGCCTTCACCGCCGCGGTTGCCTTTTCTGCTTGTGGGCCACAATCTTTGTGCTTGTAGAAAATGCATCTTGTGGTGACGGGAAATGGAAACCATCCCCTTATCCGTTTCTAACCAAAAAAAAGCGCTTCCGCGAAATTTCCAGACTTCCCGATCGAACGCGGTGACGATGGGGGCGACGAGGATGGTGAGGGTGGAGGCACCGGCCATGAGGAGGCCATGGGCGCCGCGGGGAAGGGAAGGTGTCCGATCCATGGCCGCCTCGCGAGCGACCTGCCGCCCGCGGAGGGCGAGGGCGGGGGCAACGGACAGCGATCGCACCTCAACAACGTCATCATCATCCCAGGACAACACCCCATCGACTTCTTCTTCAGTGTCCTCGAGGGTGACGCTGCTGGGTGGCAAGGGCGGGGTCGGGAAGACGACCATGGCGGCGAGCTTCGCGGTGGGCGAGGCCAAGAGGACCGACCTCCCGACTCTCGTGGTGTCCACAGACCCGGCGCACTCACTGAGCGACGCTCTCGGGCAGGACGTCAGTGGCGGGGTTCCAGTGCAGGTCGATTCGTATTCTTCGCTTCCGCTGTGGGCGCTGGAGGTGGACCCGAATCGGGCAAAGGAGGAGATCGCATCGGGGGCGAGGGAAGCCAAGGAAAAAGCGGAGGCCTCTGGCTCGAGCCCGCTATCGTCTGTCGCGGGACTCCTCAAGCTCGTGGGAGTGGATTTGGACCCAACCGTCTTCGAGAACTTGAACCTCGGGGACCTCCTCGCCAGCCCGCCGCCGGGATTTGACGAGGTGCTGGCGGTGGCCAAGATTATGGACTTCGTGGACTCGGACTCGGACGACGGCGACTCCGCCGTTGCGATGCCTGGAGGCGGAACCGGCGGGCCCCACAGGTTTGCCAACGTCGTCATCGACACCGCTCCAACCGGCCACACGCTGAGGCTTCTGGCCGCCCCCGAGCTGCTGGACAGGTCGCTGGGCAAGGCCCTAGCGGTGAAGCGGATGCTCGACGGCGCCTCGTCGCTCGTGAAGTCCGTGCTGTCTTTTGGGCAGGCCCCTTCTTCCGCAGAGGGCGGCGAGCCTTCTCTCACCGATAAGATTGAGTCGGCCAGGCGCCGCCTTCGCGCCTTTGGCCGGCTCCTTAAGGACGCGGAGGCCACCGAGTTCGTGGCGGTTACCATCCCGACCCAGATGGCCGTCAGCGAGACGATCGCGCTGGCATCCACGCTGAAGAGGGAGGGAATTCCAATCAGGAGGTGCGTGGTGAACCAGGTCTTGCCCAAGGATGCCGCGGACGGGGGGTTGAAGCTGATCGAGACCAGGCAGAAGGACCAGGAGAGGGCGATCGAGATGCTCGAGGGGGACCCGTCGCTGGCGTCGCTCGAGCAGCTCAGGTCGCCCTTCCTCGACTTGGAGGTCAAGGGGGTTCCAGCACTCCAGTACTTTGGGAGAGGGCTGTGGCAGGGCAGCTCGACGCTCGCCGACGCGGCATCCGAGAGAGACCAGCGCTTCGTCATCGTGGGCGGTAAGGGCGGCGTCGGCAAGACCACCACCTCGGCCTCCCTCGCCCTGCAGTACGCTGAGCAGGGCCATGAGGTCCTCCTCGTTTCCACGGATCCGGCCCACTCTCTTGGAGATTCTGTGGCCCAGGACGTCTCGGGAGGGGAGCCTGTGCGGCTCCAAGGGACAGACCTGCCCGTGCACGCCATGGAGATCGACCCGGAGGAGGCCATGGCGAAACTCAGGGCTGCGTTGAGCGAGGCCGAGGCCTCGGCGGAGTCTGTTGGGGGCGGCGAGGGGGCGTCATCCTCCACGGACGCCAAGGTCGATCTGGGAAACATCCTTCGGAAGGTTCAGGAGCTCAAGCTTGGGGAGCTGCTCGAGGACCCGCCCCCGGGGACGGACGAGGCAATTGCGGTCGCTAAGGTCGTCCAATTTGCGGAGAAGCCGGAGTACCAGAGGTTCACAAGGGTGGTCATCGACACGGCTCCCACTGGGCACACACTCAGGCTGCTCACGCTGCCCGCCTTTGTGTCGCTCAGCGTGGACAAGATTCTGAAGTTTCGGGGGGTCATCGCTAAGGTGGCGGGGGCGGCCAAGGGCGACGCCGCCATCGCCAAGCTTGAGGACCTGAGGAGGCAGATGGACGCGGTCCAGGCTCTCTTCAGGGACAAGTCAAAGACGGAATTTGTGATCGTTGGCATCCCGACCTACCTGTCGGTCGCGGAGTCCGGGAGGCTGGCCTCAGCGCTGGCGGAGGAGGACGTCTTCGTCAGGCACGTGGTCGTGAACCAGATCTTGGACTTTGGGGGAGGCGCGGAGGAAGAGGACAAGATCAAGGCCTTCGTGAAGAGCAGGATGAGGGAGCAGGAGCAGGCCTTGGCGAGGCTGGAAGGGGACGACGCGACCTCCTCGCTGGAGATCAGGGAGGCCCCCGTGATCAACATGGAGGTCAGGGGTGTGCCCGCTCTGGAATACTTCTCCTCCCTCGTGTGGGATCGAGATTGAGGCTGGTGTGCACAACCAACAACAATAACGGTTTCAATGAAAATGAATATGAATCACTCTCAATGTCTCTCATCGAAAACCAGCAGCAGCAGCAGTGGAGCCGGCGGTTGGGAAGATGTCGCCGGGCTCGGGGGCGCGGGGGACGCCCGAGGGCGAGAGGAGGCAGGGGAGGAGGAAGCGACGGGGGAAGAAGGTCAAGAACAAGATCGCGGCGCGGGGCGCAGGCATCGGCAAAGCCAGCCTCACCAAAAAAAATAGCCCCAAACCAAATGGAAATAGACCAAGGCAGAAGTCCAAGCTTGCAGCTGCTGCGAAGAAGCTCGCTGTTTCGCAGAACGGTGGCGAGAACGACCAGGGGCCTCGGCGGGGTGGAACGGTCCGGCAGGCCAGGATCGCGGGTGCTGAGACGGCCAAGAAGGCGGACGACGTCGCGCCGCAAGCGGTCGCTCTCGAGGAGGAGGCCGAGGACGTTCTCCCGTTGTTTGACGACGCCTCAGCCGAGCCGGAGCCTAAGACGGTGCCCGACCGCAGGCCGGATCCTGAGGACCATCATCGGGTTCCGTCCGTGTCCACCGTGATCCTCGCCGAGGTGTCCACGTCCCTCACCCGCGAGATCGGGGCGTTCGCCAAGCTCGCTGCGAACTCCGAGGAGGACCAGAGGGAGGTCCGGCTGGTCCTCAAGCGCGTGTCCGACGTGGCGACCTCGACCTTCGGGGCGGGCGCCAAGACGATGCTCTTCGGGTCCAGGGCCACGGGCTTGTCACTACCCGGCGGCGACTTGGACATCGGTATCCTGAACCTGGACAGTTTGGACATCCAGCGCGCGGGGGCGGGTTTCAAGAGAAAGGACAGGACCAAGGCCTCCTCGATGCTGAAGAAGCTGCTGAACAAGCTGAGGAAGACCAAGCTAGTGAAGCAGGCCCAGGTTATCAGGGCAAGGGTGCCCATCATCAAGTGCCAGATGGGAAAGTCCAACTGGAACTGCGACATTTCGCTGGGCGTGTCCAACGGAGACAGGGCTTGCATCCTGATCCGGGAGTACATCAAGCAGCTCCCGGACTTCGCCCCACTCGTCCTCGTGGTCAAAGGTGCGCCCCGTCGCCACGGCAATCCTCTCCCTCCGCCGCCTCCAATCGACCCCTTCCGCTGACTTTCCTCCCCTCCTCCCCACCCCCTTCAGCCATTCTCATGAGCCACGGCCTGAACGAGGTCTTCACGGGCGGCCTGGGGTCTTACAGCCTCTACAACATGGTCATCGCCCATCTGCTGGACCACCGAAAGTTGGCCAAGCCGTCCAAAGCGGATGGGAGCCTCGGAGGGCTGCTGGTGTCCTTCCTGAGGAGGTATGGCCACGACTTTGATTACTCTGCTCAGGCGGTGTCCATCACTCGCGGCGGCTTTGTCACCAAGCGCAGGTCCTGGGTCAACAAGGAAAAGCCTTACCTGATCGCGATCGAGGACCCCCAAGAGGAGGGCCGAGACATCGGGTCCGTGTCCCACAACATCCGCAGGGTGAGGCAGTGCTTTGGATGGTGCCACGATGTTCTGTGCGGCGGCCGGGGAGGGGGACATGAGGAGGAGGAAAGGGGAGCCTCCGCCGCCGAGGCCAGGGACGGCGGGAGCGGCCTGCTGACCTTGGCGAGGATCATGCACCCCAGGAACGCGCTGTCCACCAGGCAGCCGGCATGTCAGCCGTTCTACGGCGGCGCGCCAATCACTGGCAAGGCGAAGAAGAAGGATTCGAGCTCAAAGTCGAAGATCTCGGCAGACGGAAAGGGGGAGCCCCAAGACACGGACTTGAGGGCTGGCATGAAGAGGCGGAGGCGGGCTGAGTCCGATCCGCAGAGGGAGGCGCCCAAGCCCAAGCCGAAGCAACAGTGGTTCAAGAAGCAGAGGAGGGCCGAGGCGGAGGATGACATGGACGAGGGCGCGATGCGCCCGCGGAAGAAGGGTAGGGCCGGAAGGGGGAAGACAAGGGCGCCAGCCAGAATGCAGGGGAAGCGCAGGGGTGGCGGGTCCCGAAGCCGGGGCGGCTGGGGCGCCTGAACTCTCCCCAAAAAATAATAATATAACGAAGAATCATTCGCGGTCTGGCCTCTTTATCTTCTTCGCTGGCCGCTTTTCCGGGTACGTCGCCTCCGCAGCCGGCACTGTGGGAGCTATCCCGTACTCCAGGCAGTTGTCCGCCCCGCGTTCCTCCCTCCACCGCGTCAGGAGGTCTGTTCTGCCTGCCAGGTCAGCAAAAGTGATGGATCCCCCCTCGCCAAAGGGTGCCGCAAGGTCGGGGTCGCCCCTCCACTTTCGGAGCTCAGCCTCGGCGTTTGCCCTCTCGTCCTCGCACCACACCCTGACGTCCATCGGCATGGCGGGAATCCAAGAAACGATCGTGTGGAGGTCGAAAGGGCCCTGGGTCTGGCCGCCCAGGTCCCGGTAGCGCCACGTTCGACTGCCTTGCGCTCGCGGGACCCCGGACGCCGGCATCGCCCTCCCGACGGCGGCACCTCCCCGGTCCTCGCCCTCGCCGTCCTCCTCCGCGGCGACGACGCGAACGTCACCCGAAGGCCTTTCCCACTGCGTGAGCCCCCTGGCCTGACAATAATAGTACGAACGGTTGGTGTGTGGGTCGACTGCCTCCCGCCACACGTCCTGGTCGTCGCCCGCGGCAGGGTCCGCCACATCGACCGCCGCCATAGCCGGTTCCTCCTCCGGCGCTTCCCCCTCCTGCTCCTGTTGCTCCGAGTTGTTCAACTGAACTCGTTTGGCCTCATAATAGTCTGCCGAAGAGCCGAAGTCCAGGTTCTTGGCTTTGGTGTCCTCCGCAACGACGTCGTGTTCGACCTTCCAGTGCTTCTCGACCCTCCCGATGGAACTCCGGGCGGCCTCTACCACCGCCGCGCGCGCTCTCGCATCCCCCGCCTCCATTGCGAACACTCAGCCTCGCCGTTACCCACTTCAGCCCTCTTCAGTGTCGCATTGCATTTCCATTCTGTTTTGACAGACACGTTAGTTTCTCCTATTTTGTTTCGTAAAACACGTTAGTTTTACCAAAAGGGAAATGCTCGGTTGGAATCGAATCAACGAGTTGATTTTCCATGTTAGGACCCGAAGCGTTGCGCAGATCTTTAAATTCCTGTTTTTTGGCCCCCGAGGGGGACGCGGTCAGGCAAGGGGGGGAGCGAGAGTGCGGCTCTACTGGTCGATGAAGCGAGCATGGTGCAGGGTCCCATGTCGAGCAGAGCGCTGTACGCCCAGCGGACGATCGTGAAGCGCACGCGGAGGAACCAGGTCGTGCGGATCGTGAAAGAACACTACCTCCGGGACGACCTGGCCAATCCCATTGTAACAAAAAGCTTTCACGGCGGCCAAGTGAGCAATGAGGAGGAGGAGTATTGTGTTTTCGATGCGTCGTGCTTCCCGCACCAGGTCGACGTCCTCGAGAGGGGAGCCTCCGAGGGCGCGATCACGGGCGTAATTCTTCTGTCCACGGTTCTGGAAACGGTCGCACGTGTCCGAGGAGAAAGCGCCAGGAGAAGAGTGTTGGAGCTCTGTTCGAGCGACCAGGGCGGCAGGTTCGTTGTGTTCCCGGACGACCACCACCAAGAGACGTCCGTGTGCGCGGAGCCCGCGGTGAGAGGGGAGACGAGGATGCAAGTGGACCGGAGGGGGTTCGTGAGGGCGTGCAGGTGGCTCGCGGAGGACGCAAAGGCGGCAGGAAGGGCGAAGCCAGCGAGGCTGGTCGCGGTCTCCGACTCCGAGGAGGCGAGGGCCGCTCTTGAGGAGTCTCAGGAGCTCCGCGGCCTCGTGTCTTCGGGGTTGGTCAGGGTTCGATCCACGGAGTCGTGGATCGCGGAGCGCCACCCGCACCTCTTGGACCTGGTCGCGCTCTCGTCAACCGACGGCGGAGACTCAGACGCCAAGGCCCCAACCGGCAAAGCGTCCCAGCACTCGTCCTTCCTCCCCTACCCCCGCCACCTCTCCGCCCAGGAGGCCGATCGCAAGTGCCGGCTCGGTCTCGCTCACAAGGGGAAGCTCTGCTGTGCCTCCCGGTTTTCGCCTTGGACCGCGCTGGTGAAGATTGCAGGCAAAGACGGCTCTGAAGACGCGGAGGTGAAGGTGGTGGGCAGGGAGGCCCTGAACAGGGCCACCGAGGGCGACATCGTTGCCGTGGAGCTGGTGGACGGGCCGGGGCCAGAGCCGGGCAGGGAGGCCGAGGCTATGGCGGAGGGGGAGGCGGAGGGGGTCGGCATCGCCTCTGTTGCCGAGAATGACGCCGACGCCTCCGAGGTCTCCGCCTCTGTGAGATACGCCAGGGTGATTTGCATCTTGAGGAGGGCGTGGAACGAGAAGGGCTACTGCGGGTCGATTCAGGTGAGGTACCGAGGGCTGGCTTCGCTTTTCCATGGATCCATTTTCCAAAGTCCAAAACGCGCTGACGTCCTCGACTCTCGCCCTCACTTTTTTCTCCACTAAATGTTTTCCGTCCCCAAGCCCAAGAGCCTGCCCAAGGACCAGGCCACACTCATGAGCACGGGGCGGCCCGTCGGGGTCCTCTTCCAGCCCTCGGATCGCAGGCTGCCGCTGGTGAGGATTCGAACCAGGCAGTGCGGAGTGCTCAAGGACCAGCGGATCATCGTCGTCGTGGACGAGTGGGACGCCAACTCTGCTTACCCCAGCGGCCACTATGTCAGAGCCCTGGGCGAGATCGGCGACAGGGAGACGGAAACGAAAGTGATTTTGCACCAGCACGGCGTGTCCGACCCGGACGAGGGATTCTCGCCCGCGGTGCACGCCTGTGTCCCGGAGCTCCCCTGGAGCGTGCCGAGAGATTTGAACGACCCGAACCGCAGGGACATCAAGGGCATGTGCGTGTTCAGCGTCGACCCTCCCGGGTGCCGAGACATCGACGACGCGCTGAGCGCGAGGTTCGTTGCACCGGAGGAGATTCCGCTGGATGCTATGGAGGCCGCCTCCCTTGCGGCCTCTGGCAAGCTGGTGGAGCTTGGCGTCCACATTGCCGACGTCACCCACTTCCTGAAGCCAAACACTGCGATGGATCTGGAGGCCTCGAGGCGCTGCACGAGCGTCTACCTCGTGGACCGCAGGATCGACATGCTGCCCAAGCCGCTGACGGAGGACATCTGCTCCCTTCGGCACGGCGTGGACCGGTTTGCCTTCTCGGTGCTGTGGAGGATGAACGTCGACACCGCGGACGTTGTCGGGGAGCCGGAGTTCTTCAAGAGTGTGATCCACTCCAAGGCGGCGCTGACGTACCAGGAGGCCCAGGAGAAGATCGACCGGGGGGGAGATGACGGCATCACGAGGGGCCTGCTGCTGCTGCGCAGGGTGACGAGGCTGCTGAGGAAGAAGAGGGTCGACCTGGGAGCGCTGACCTTGGCCTCGCCCGAAGTCAAGTTCGAGATCGACAGGGAGACGAACAACCCTCTGGACGTGGGCATGTACGTCACGAGAGAGACCAACAAGGTCGTGGAGGAGATGATGCTCCTGGCGAACGAGACGGTCGCCACCCGAATCTTCGAGCGCGGGTTCTCCAGGAGCGCGCTCCTTCGCAGGCACCCCGTCCCGACCAAGACGATGTTCGAGCCCCTGCTCAAGGCGTGCCAGTCCGCGGGAATCCAGATGGATGTCACCACCTCGAGGCACCTCGCGGACTCCCTCGACCGGGCCGGATCGAGCGACGGGGGCGAGAAGGACGCGTACCTGAACACCCTGATCCGGTTCATGGCAACGAGGTGCATGACGCAGGCGGAGTACTTCAGCTCCGGCGAGGTTGCGCGAAGCCAGTTCTCTCACTACGGCCTTGCCATGCCCATCTACACGCACTTCACCTCTCCCATCAGGAGGTACGCCGACGTCGTGGTCCACAGGATGCTCTCCGCCTGCATTGGGCTGGAACCCCCGAGCGAGGAGCTGTGCGAGAGCGCGCTGGTGACGGAGCAGTGCCAGATTCTGAACGTTAGGCACAAGAACGCCCAGCTCGCTGGCCGCGCCTCGGCGGAGCTGTACACCCTCGTGTTCTTCAGGGGGCGGCCGACGGAGGAGCCCGCGAGGGTGGTGAAGGTCAGGGAGAGGGGCGTCGTGGTCTTTGTGCCCAAGTACGGGATCGAGGGAACGGTCAGGCTTGACGGATGGGCCAAGGTGGAGCAGAAGAAGCCCGCCATGGCCTCCGCGGACGGCACGAGGAAGGTCGAGCTCTTCGACAGAGTGAGGGTTCGCATCGAGGTGCAGCAGGAGGGCCAGTCCAGGCAGGAGCACCTCGTGCTCACCCTCGTATGAGTGATCATCCTCCAGCTGGAGCGGATGCCTAAAAACTGTAACGTAAAAGATCTCTTGAGAGATGCCACCCAAGATGCGTGGTTTGAGTGTCCAAGGTTTTCGTACACCCGATTCGAGCATGATTTCAACTAGATTTGCCGTTGTGTTGGATTTGGAGCCATCCATTCAGGAGTCAAGGAGGGTTCTTCCGCGAGCAAATCAGAGAGCAAGCCAGAGCGCAACACCCAGCACAACCTCGAGTCGAGTCAGATCAACCATATCATGATGTCCACCGCCGTCAGCACCAAGGCCGGAGTCAGCTCCGCCGCATCCACGAGGAAGGTCGTCGTGGCCAGGAGGATCCTTGGGGCCGCTTCGTCGCGCACCGCTTCCGTTGCTGGTCTTCGATCGAAGATCAACTCCAACTCCAGATCGGTCAAGGTGTTTGCCGGCGACGATTTGAAGAACACCGCCCAGGACTTGTTGACGACCGCCACCGAGAAGTGGGAGGAGACCGAGGACAAGCCAACTGTCGTGACCTTGGCCTTCGCGGGGCTCATCACTTTGATTGTGACTTCCTCTTTGCTTGGGTCTCTGGACAAGGTTCCGTTTTTGGGAAGTATTCTCGAGCTCGTTGGAATCGGGTACACTGCGTACTTCGCGTACAACAACCTTCTGTTCACCCCGGACAGGGAGGCCCTGATGAAGAAGATCGACGAGACCAAGGAGAAGATCCTCTAAGGTGCCGGTGGATCTAAAAAAAATGATGCAAACCTAGTTATATTCAAGAGAGAGATATTTTTGCAAGTTTTTTGTTGTTGGTGTTGGTTTCGTCACTCGCGCTCGTAGACTCCTCCTCCCGCCCGACGCTGCCCCTCACTTCTTCTTCTTCCCCTTCTTCTTCTTCTTGCTCTTCTTCGCGGCCTCCGCGGCGAGCCTGGCCTCCTCCTCCGCGATCTTTTGCCTGAGCTCTGCGGCCTTCCTTGCCTCCTCCTCGGCCTTGGCCTTGGCCTCCTCCTCCGCCCTGATCCTCTCCCGCTCCTCCTCCTCCTGCCTCGCCTCCTCGGCATCCTCCTCCTGCCTCCGCCTCACAGCCTCGGCCTCGAACTCCAACCGCATCCTCTCCTTCTCCTCCTCCGCCTTCATGCGCTCCTCCAGCGCGATCTGGTTCTTCCTCTCGATTTCGTCCTGCTCCTTCTTCAGCTGCAGCCTCGCGGCCTCCCCACCTTCCTCCAGCCTCTTCAGCATCTTGCTGCACTGCGCTTCCTTGGTCAGGTGCCTTGGCTTGTTGCCGTAGTCGTTCAGGCTGTTCACGCTCGCGCCGGACATGATGAGGTTGAAAACGACCTTGGCGTTGCCGCTGCTCGCGGCCAGGTGGAGTGGCCTGTTGCCGGCGTCCCCGGGAACCTGCATTCATCGTCGTCGTCGTTGACAAACCAAAGCAAAGAGACGCGGAGAGAGAGAGAGAAAGAAAGAGGTCAGTCTTGAGAACGTTTGCTGTTGTTGTTTTTGGAAACAAGAGCTCTCACCTCGAATGGAGCTCCGTGGGACAAGAGCGCCGAGACGCTCCTCCAGTCGCCCCTGTAGCACGCCCAGTGCAAGGCCGTGTCCCCGGCCTGGTTGGAGTTGCTGGTGCTGGCCTGCTGGCTGTTCAGAAGCTTCTCGACGAGCTCCGAGTGCCCGAGCTGCACCGCTCGAATCAGAACGGTGTTGCCGCGCTCGTCCACCTGCTGAGCGACGAAGTCGTCCTCCTCGTGGGCGCTCAGGATGGTCTGGTGGCCCGAGCGGAGTTAGTATCACACACACAAAAAAAATAATACAAGACCCCGAGGGTGAGGCGAGAAAGGGCTGGTCAGCGTCGAGCACAGGAGGCGCGGAGAAGCGAGTCGTCTCACCTCGAGATCCTTCTCGGAGTTGTTCTCGACGGCGTCGAAGAGAGCCTGGGCGGACCCCACGTCCACTGCGGGGCCTTCCTCCTGGGCCCCGGGCGTAGCCTCCTTCGGGGCCTCCGCATCCCCAACGCCAGCCTTCTCCTTCGCGGCCTGAAGCCCTGCCTCGCTCGCTTGCGGCGCGGCCACTGTCATGTCCCTTTCACTCACTCTCTCTCTCTCTCACTCACAGCGCGCGCTGCTCGGTTCTCGGCTCCTCGATCGATGCGAACGAGTCCTCTCTTTCTTTGGCCCACCCCAAGACACCACCTTGGGAAACCGTTGGAAGAAGGTCAAAACACAACTGGACACATTTCCATAGAAATGGAAATATTGCAGATTTCGATCGCCAGCGGTGTAAAGCATTGTAACGCTGATTGGTCGTTGGCGGGAAACTTCAGTTGTGCGTGAGCGCGGCGAGGCGAGGCTGGGTCCTGGGAGGGCGCCGAGCGCCACGGCAAGCGCGGCAAGCGGAGGGCTCGACCCCCCCAGGGGCCGCGTCTCCAACGACAACAACAACCTCCGCTCTCTCGGCAACCGGAAAGAGTGAGAGAGTGATAGAAGTGAATATGGTGAATACGGGTCTGGCGACACTGTCGAGCGCGGTGGCCGCGCCAGGAGCGGGGAGGAGGACGGCGTCGTCGTCGAGGAGGAGGGCACGCGTCGAGGGCCGGGAGGATGGCGTGGACGGGAACTTCACGGCGACGAGGGATGATGCGCAAGACCCACCTCCCTCGAGTCGCGATCTGAAAAAGGCCGTGGCGGTGGGCGCGTACCTCGCCGCGAGCTCGGCGGCGCTCACCCTGCAGTGGGGCGCCATGGCCTCGAGGGCGAGCGCCTGCGCTCCCGTGTCGTCCACGTCGTCGTCTGCGCCCGCCACGGACACCACCTTCGCCGAGGGGCCCATCCCTGCCTTCCTCGCCTCCGGTGGGGAGTGGTCCCAAAACCGATACAAGGACGTGATCGAGTTCTACTCGAGGAGGGCGGCCGAGCTCAGGGGCGGCCGCCAACACGAGGAGCAGCAGAAGCAGAAGCAGAAGAAGCAAGAACGCGCCCGCCGTGGCGAGGGGAGGAAGCCTAGGATTGCGGAGGGCGCCGGGACCGCGGGAGGGAGGGCGGAGAAGGGGGCGAGATCCCCTGCCGCGAGGGTCGACCCCATGCCAGGGGGGCCGAAGTTTTCCGCGGGAACCCTCGTGAGGCACCAGTCCCAGGACGCCAGGGTCCTCCAGGCCTCGAGGAAAAAGGCCAGCGGACCTTACACGTACAGGCTGGAGGCCGTGGACGGGTCGAGGTGCTTCAGGAACGTTGCAGAGGCGGACCTGTCGCTGCCGATGGCGGCAAGGGCGGCTGCGGCCCTGGAGGGGGCGGGGGAGGCCGCGGCGGCGGCCGCTGCTGCTGCGGCGGCGTGGGCCGCGTGGGCTTGGGAGGCGGCGATGGCCATGGCGGGAGCCTGCGCGGGGTGGGCTCGCGCCGCTGCCTCTGGCGCCTGGGGCTCCACGAGCGTCGCCCTCGCCCAGTTCGACTTTAGCCTGTCGAGCACGATGACCAGATTCACCGCGGCGGTGACGACATCCTTCGCGGGGGTGCGCCCTAAGTTGTCCGAGGCGGTTGCGGCGGCGGCAGCGCTCCTGGCCGGATTCGTTGCCTCCCTCCAGTCCCTGGACGCAACAGGGGTCCAGGCGCGGGCCCGGGAAGTCACGGCGATGGTGGCAGGCGGTGTGGCGGGGTCGTGGTCTTACTGCGCCGGAATTCTGGCTGGGATCACCCTCCCTAGGATCGCAGCCCCATCCTTGCCCGGGTGGGTGGCATCCCCCAAGGTGGCCTTGCCCCCCATGGACGGGGCGGCCATCTCTGCCAAGTTTGGGGAGCTTTCAGCCACAATTGGCGAGGCTTACATCAAGGCCGCCAGCAAAATCGGCGACGGCTTTCCTAGGCTCCCCTTCTTCGCCCCCGGCCTCGCCGCCCTTCTCTTGCTGGTCTGCGCGGCCGCGGTGTTCAGACGGATGCGAGGAAGCGGCGAAGGGTCCGGCAAGATGGCAGCGCTCGAGTACGAGCCCGCCGTCGTGCCCCCTCCCGCCCCGAGGCGCAGTGCGCCAGCAGCCGCGACCTCTGGTACCCCCGAGCCGCCCAAGGTTGTGCCGTCATCCCCATCGCCTGAGGCCGGGAAGAAGGAGAAGAGTAGTGCTGCCGACCCCTTGCTGATGCTCGGGGCGGCGGTGTCCCTCGGGGCCGACGCCGTTGGCGCCGCACTTAAGGGAGACGACGAGGCAGAAGACCAGTCGGGCGCCGACGCCACTGCGAGCGTGGACGAGATGGTTACCAGCGCGAGGACCGGCCTCAAAAATTTTGGCAAGGAAGTCACCAAAGTTTCCAAAGGATTCGACCGATCCATGGCCAAGGTAAGCGTCCCGGAGGGCGGCTCTCTGCTAGCCCGTGAACTAGTCCTGATCTCTATTCTTCTCTTCTGCTCTCTCTCTCTCTCACACCCGGCAGGGCGGCGAGTCCGTGGCAAGGGCTGCAAGCAAGCTTGTGCCTAGCATCGAGGAGGAGAAGGACAGGAAGCAGAGGGAGGAGGAGGCGCGGAGGCGAGAGGAGGCGGAGAGGAAAGTGGCGGAAGAGGCCGTCGCCGCCAATGTAGAGGAGGTGGAGGGCTGGATCGCGAGGTGGAAGTCCAGGACCAAGTGAGTGGCACCCTCTGAGTCCCATTCCAGCGTGGCCGCCCATGCTGACCCCTGATTCCTCTTTTCTCAAACTGCAGGGACTTCCAGGAAGCTGTGGAGAAGCTCGAGCGGGCGAGCAACGCCGGTGACCAGGCCCTCGTTGACTCTCTTTTCGCAAAGTACGACAGGACTATCCCAAGCTTTAGGGAGAGGATTCAGAGCATGGTGGTGGAGGAGCCGGAGCCGGCCGCCAAGGAGAGTTCCTTTGAGCTGAAAAAGAAGGAATTCACGCCGAAGCCCATCGAGGCGGTGAGGTCAAAGGGCGCGGCTGCGGCGCCGGCCGAGAGGGAGGTGTTGGATCTGGAGGTCGTTGACGAGGGGGAGGAGGGGGAGCCAGAGGAGGAGGAGAAGCAGGAGCTGGGCATCGTGCCTCAAGCCATCGCACCGCCAAACCTCTTTGAGGCCGCGATTCGAACGTGGCTTGCCAAGCTCGACCCGATCGCGGCACTGAGGAATTGGCTGCGCGGCGGGGGCAGGCGGTGAGCTCTATGTTGGAAGAAAGTGTTGGAAGAAAGTGTTGTTGTTGTTGTTGTTGTTACAATCAGTCAGATCGCCCTGCCGTCGTCCGCCAGGAGCCTGGCGTACTGCTCGTAGTCTATGTTCCCAGTCTCCTTGTCCACGGCGGAGGCCATGAAGTCCCTGAGCTCCTCCCCCGTGAACTGGTCCCCGGTCGTCTCCAGGATGCTCTTGAAGTCCTCTGCGTTGATGTAACCCAACCCCTGCTTGTCGAAGGCCATGAAGGCCCGCATTATCGTCTCCTTGCTGTCGCGAATGACCTCGTCCAGCCGCTCCTTCATCGCGAGGCACAAAATCTTCTCCAGGTTGTCGTACGATATCACTTCCGCCTCGATGTCCTTGCTGTGCACCTCCTTCATCATGTCTGCCATAAGCTGCTCTCGCGGGTTTAGGCCAGAGGACCGGATAATGGAAGGAACCTCCCTCTTGTAAACGTACCCGGGGGTGTCCTTCTGCTCGTAGATGGCGAAGGCCGTCTTCAGCCTTGCTTTCACGTGCTCAGTATACATGGTGGTGCTCGCACACTACAGCTCAGTTTGACCGATACCAACCAGTAGGTTGCAACTAGGCACGCACCTTGGGGAAGCCAAGGTCGCGAACTTTCGTCACGAAACCGAGGTCTCGCGCGGTCAAGGTAGCACGAGGTGGGCCTCGCTCCAGTCGCGTCCCACTCCGCCCCTGCGCTCGTCGTCCAGTCCGCGCGGAGAGACTTTCCCCCCCGGCTTGGTTTCGAATTCTCTCTCTCTCTCTTTTGTTTTTGTCTTTAGTCATTACCATCAGCATGCCCAGAATCGGGAGGAGGTGGAGGATGGGACATGGAACGCATGAAACAATGGTTGGATGGCACGTTCAGAATAAATTAGGCGGCGCCCTCGGCTCAGTCCTTCTTCTTCACGGCCCTCTCCCTGGCCAGTATCGACTCCTTGGTGTGCATGAAGGACCCTTGAGCAACGAAAACGAGTGCCAGCAGGGCGTTCCACGGGAGCATGACCCCAGTCACAGCGCACTCGCAGACCGCCGAGACGGCCAAACCGCACACGAAGGCGATCCCCTTGTTGATGCTGCCGCAGTAATTTGTGACGAGGCCCACCAGCATGCCGCCGAGGGCCTGGGTGATCACGGGCACCACGCTGAGCGCGGTCCAGTGGTCAAAGACCGCAGCGAGGGGCTCGCCGTTGATGGCGGCCTAGGGTCGGAATCGTCAGCAGACGTCGGTAGTGAGGGGAGGGTGCGGGGTCAGCGACGGGTCGGAACGCTCGGGCCGGCCGTTATGGCGGCGGTCTTCGCGCCTCACCTGAGAAAGGATGCTACCGCCGACGGTGGCGATGCTGACCATGCACATGGACACCGTCACCAGGAACGGGCTGAGCCTCATATCCTGCATGAAGATCTGGGTCAGGGTCGCCGCAACGCCGGAGAGCCCCGCGGCTGCGAGAATCATGGCGACGCCCTTCGCGGTCGCCTCCCCCGCCCCCGCGGCGGCCCTCTGCCCCCCCGAGTCCCTGACCGCGAGCAGCATGGCCCCGCCGGAGACGAGGCCGAGTGCGACCATCTGCCTGGCGCTCTGCCTCACCCCCTTGATCGCGAACAGGGCGGCCGCCGTCGTGATCAGCTTCGTCTGGTTCAGGCAGTTGAAGGTGATGGAGTCCAGCTCGGAGTACGCCGTCTGCACGCACAGATTCTGGATGACGTAGATCAGCGCTGGAAGGGAGCAAAGCATCACGCTCCTGGCCGTCTTCCTGGAGAAGATTTCGGCCCGCTCCCCGCCCCGCAGGGCCTCCACCGCCAGGGCGGCGGAGGCAATGGCGAGCTTGACGACCTCGCAGCAGAAGACGAGTCCGAGCTTGTTCACTCGCTTGGAGAGGTACCGGTGCTGGAAGTAGGTCTGCAGGCCGTACTGGACGGCGAGGCCCGCCATGAGGGGAAGGCGGAGCAGTAGGGGCGTTGGGGCGGCTCCGGTGCCGCCGGTCACGGCGTTCGGCGCGGACGCCTCGTTTTCATCTCCCAGCAGCGTTCTCGAAAGGTCGTCCTCTCCCATCCTCCGCAGGGTCTCCGCGAGAACGTCCCGCTCCACCGCATTGAGCTCCTCGTCCAGCGGCAGGACGCAATCCGTGTCCTCCAGTCCCCCGACGGCGTCGCGTAGCGAGGTGGCCCACAAGGCCTTCCTCTGGTCAGGGTCGAACACCAGCTTCTCCTCCCTCCCCAAATCGTCGTTCGGTTCGAAGACAAAGAGCTTCAAATCGGTCAAGGTCACGTCGTACACGACGAAGATGGTGGCGTAGTCCACGATCCTTTGCAGTATGGCGGCTTTGGTGCCGCCCACCTTCAGACCGAGCTCACGAGCCACTCGTTTCAATTCGGGCAGAAGCAGACGTTCCAGGACCTTCTTCCCCTCCAGGCCCGCGGGAGCGAGATCCTCCGGGGCCGTGGACACCATGTCGGCGGCGGCCCGTGACCAACCTCGTCCGTTCGTGCGGATGAAGTCCTCGCCACCGTCGCGGTGATCGAACCTCGGCCGCGGTTCAAGCCCGCGCTCTCCTCCCCCCTCTCCTGATCGTTTTCTGTTCTCATTTTTTTTTCAAACTTTTCCAGAAAAGTTTCTTCTGACGATCACGTGGTTTTTTTTGTCCCGGTTTCCTGTAGAAATCGCGTGTTAAGTGCCTTCGGAGCTCGCTGCACCGCAGAGCGGGCAAAAAAACGGGTTGGGTTGCAGTGCGAAGCCTCCGAGCAGGAACCGAGCGCTGACGATGGCCACGACGATGGCGGAGAAGCTTAACAAAGAGGGAGGGAAGGTGGAGGACGTCGCCATGGGGGACGCGGAGGCCGCGGTCGAGCTCGTGCAGCTCCAAACCGCGTACGCTTTCTCGACCCCGCTCTTGGAAAAGGCCGGGGAACACGCCAAGGCGGGAATGGGGTGGCTTCAAAACGCGCTCGGGACGGTCACCGGGACCCAGAAGGTACGAACGTAACGCCTCGCCGGTCTCCTCGTAACGCGCCTCCCTCGAGGAGGAGTCCAACTTGGCCTCGAGCCCGAGCCCTGACGCCCGTCGTCTTCTTCGTCAAACAACCTCGCCTTCTCTCTCTCTCTCTTTTTTTTTTTTTTTTTGTTACTCGCGCTCCCGAGCAACAGGTGTACCAGCTTCTTCAGGACCGCGTGGACGACGCTTCCTTCGTGGCGTGCCTGGAGAGGGCGAGCGAGGCCAAGGTCGGCGCAAAGTCCCCCGCCCTCGAGCAGGTGGAGCGGGAGGTCTTGGACGAGCAGCACGGAGACCACGAGGACCGGGCCAACGCGAGCGCGGGAGCCGAGGGCCTGAGCGAGGGCTGGGAGCTCGTAGAGAAGGAGGAGGTCATCGACGCGATGGCGTCCTTCATCGCTGCATACATCCAGGTGAGCCCGAACCTCTCCCTACCCCTCGCCCTCACCCTTGGCCGGCCCACGCTTGCTGACACACAATCTCTCTCTCTCTCTCTCTCTCTCTCTCTGCCCGTCTTCGCAGGCTCATCCCAAGGCCTCCAAGCTGAACCCGCAAGAGCTGCAAAAGGCTCTGGGCGTGGCCATCAAGGAGATTAGGAAGAGCAAGGTCGTTGTGCTTTGGGAGTGGAGCTCCGCGATATGGAGGCTGGGCGCCATGAGCTACGGTGCCTTCACCATGTACACCAACCCGTGGCTGGCAAGGGCGGTGCTGCAGGCCGTGTGGTGCTGCAGCAGGCTGGCCGTTGGGGCGACGGCCACTGCGGTGGGCTTGCTGGTGTGAACCCGAATTCAGCCCTTGTAACCTTTATTTTACTTCAAACAAACGACAAGAACTAGAACGACAACAACCGGCGTTTTCTTCTTTTTCGCATCCGCAGCCAGCCTGGTGCGCCCAGACAGCGGAGCACTCCCCAGACCTCACAAACGCGCGCACACTTTCTCTCTCCTCTTGCTTCAATAGGGGTGCAAGTTCTTCTTTTGGGGGGAGGGGGTTTACTCATCACGAAAAAACGCAGAGCTCTCTCGCACTTGACATATCATTCATAAAAGTTAAGTGGGTGTGGGTCGGCCGGGCCATGGTGCAGCGACCGCGCCACGGGGTCCTTCGACGCCCGACCACCTTAGTCGAACAGGGAGAATCCCATGTCGTCATCAGACTCCTCCTCCTCGGACTCCTCCTTCTTCTCCTCGGCGGCAGCGGCCGGGGCGGCAGCAGCAGCAGCGGCAGCGAAGGCCTCTGGGTTCTCCAAGATCTCCTTGACCTTGTCAGCAAGTGGGAAGGAGTACTCGGTCGCGAGGGCGACGGAGAGCACCTTCTTGTAGCCGTTGATGATGGAGTGGGGCACAGAGGTAATGGTTGGCACGTTGGTCTCCAGGGCCACAGCGGAGATGTTGTTGACGGCGGACTGGATGCTCGCGATGAGGTCGTCGTCGGTGATGTCCAGGACCTTAGGGTCGTAGATGCTCTCCTTCTCGAAGACGTGCTGCAGCACGAGTCCGTAAGCAAAGGGCTTGATGTTCAGCTTGGCCAAAAGGGCGGCCTCGGAAGCTCCGACCTTGTCACCCTCGGAGATGACCTTGACGTCCGAGACAATCTCAACGGCTCCCCTGTTAATCTTGGTAGGGATGCTCAGGGCCTGGAAGAAATTGGTCTGGGAGGGGTCGAGACCGGTGCCTCCGGCTGGGCAGATGACGTCCACAGGGGCAATAGACCCAGCCTTGGCTGGGGCTCCGACCTTGTACTTGGCAATCTCCTCCTTGATATCGGCGAGAGGGGCGGTCGTGAAGACAATTCCGACATTTCCGACGAGCAGCTTGGAGAGCTCGGCCCAGAAAGGCTTGTTGTTCTTCTCCGCGTAAACCCTGAAGGCACGCCTCACCATGGTGTTCTTTCCCATAAGAACGGCAGAGGTGTCACGAATTCCGCGACGAATGTCCATGAACTGCTTGGAGCTGACGTTGTCGGCGTGCACGATGAAGCCGGCGTCGTACTTGTCCAGCATGTCAAAGATCTTCTGGGCGAAGACCTCCTTCTTCACGAGTCTAGCGGCGGAAGGCATCTTGATAGAACTAGTAAGTACTTTCTTTCGTTTGAAGAAAAGTTGAAGAAAAGTTGTGAAAACTTTGGTTGTTGTTGGTTTGGTACGCGGGGACCAAGACCGGGTTCAGTAGCCGGTAGGTTCGTTTCCGTTTTAACCCCAAGAGAACACACTGATAGCGCGCCTCTTTTGCAAAAAGAATGAATCCTCTAACCACCTCGCTTCCCACACCCCTCGCCTTCTTTTTTCGGCAACCGGATTCGGCGGCGGCGCTGGGGAAATTTCCAAATGGAAATATTAGGAAATGTTCTGGAGGAGGCAAGCTTCAGTGGCTTGTTGAGAGGCGCGCCGCGATCCCGGCATCGGCATCGGCCCGGAAAAGGGTGGTTCCACCGATCTCCAGAAGTGAAGTTATGACAGCGGTTGAAACAAAAGAGCCGCCCCCTAAGGACCAGGATTAATTTTTACTTTCCCTCCTCCTCGGGAAGGGGAACGGGCTCGTCGTGGACCACCATCTTGATCTTGTGGCCCTCGGGCACGTCCCAGGGCTTCCACTCTGCGGGCCGATCACAGAAAGACACGCGAAGAGAAGACAAGGGTCAGTTTTGCCGTCGTAGAGATAGGGAGAGGGAGAGGGACTGCCGCTGCGGGGCCATGAGCCCACGCGACCACCCACCTGCCATCTTAGGAATGAGGGAGAGCTCGTCCCTGGCGTGCAAGATGAGCTCCTCCAGCTGGCCCTGACCGATCTCCTCCTCCATCTGCCCGCAGCGAAAACGAAGTGGAGCGAGGAAAGGGAGAGGGCCGGGTCAGGACGTCGAGGAGATAAAAAGAAGAGAGGGTCGGTCGGTCGCACCTGCTCGGGGCTAATGTCCTTGGAGACGACCTCCAGCCTCTGGTTCGCCATCATCTCCACGCTCACGCGGTACTGGGCGTTCTCTGGGATCACCTTGACCTCCTGGGGGTCGGCGTGCGACGCGGCGGACGGAGCGCAGGGCGAGGTTTCAGTCAGCACGACGTTCGTTCCTTTGTTTGTTTTTATTCTAGTTTTTTTTTTCCGCTCTCCCTCCGACACCCGCGAGGCCAGGCTCGGGAGGACGCGTCCCGCGCGGACGGGAAAGGCTGGAAGGGCCTTCCTCCCTCTCGCGCTCCCCCCCATCCCCGACCGCGCCGCGCGGTCCGACCTTCTTCCAAACTTACCCTCAGTATCTTCTTCAGCAAATGCCTTAGCGTCTCGGGCGCTTCGGGATCCACTTCGACACCAACGATGCCGGTGGTGGTCTTGTAACCCCGCGCTCCGAGGGCGGACAGGGCGCCCACGTGGGACTCCTGGCGCCGAAGGAAATGGCTCGCCCAAAACCGCAATGCGGAAGTACTCGCTCCACTCGACATGCTCGACGCCATGCCGACCAATTTAATCAAACCGAGACTCCGCTCCCGATTTTCGGGGACGGCAACGACCGGCCCTCCCCGGGGGAGAAAGAATGGAAGAATGTGAAGATGGGAGCCGAGAGAGACAACGATGGAGGGGGCGAGCTGGGAAGGCCGCGCCGTGGGTGGCGACCCGCGGGTCCGGAGAGGCGGTCGTCGTTCGGTCGGGTGAGCGCACGCACGAAACACGGAGCGAGGCGTTTGAGATGATGTAGTAGTCTAGGAGAGAAAAGGAAATAATACATAAAGAGACGTAGAGCGCGGGCGTGGCCCGCGGCTCACGCCCTCTTGGCAGGCGGGGAGGAGAAGGTCTTAAGCAGCAGGACCGCGAAGGTCCTCTCGGCCTGGCTAATCTTCTCCTTCAGCATGAGCCCGATCGCGGCGCTCAGCACCGTCTTGGTCAGCTGCTGCGGCAGGCCCTTGTAGAGTCCTGCGGGGCCGTCGAGCTCCACAATTTTTCGCATGGCGTGCGCCAACCCGGTGTACTTGGCGCCCGCGGAGGACTGGCACACGACCTTGCCCCTGATCGCGGGGTAGGTGACCACCGTGGCGACGCACTTGGAGAAGGCTCCCAGGAGGAAGGCCTGCTGGGCGGTGAGTGCCGCGCCCCTCTTCTGCTTTTTGAGCAGGAAGGACTTGACCTGGTCGAAGATGGCGTACTGCAGCCCGGGGTTGACCGACAGCAGGAGGGAGGGCCCCAGCGCGGCGTAGAGCTCGCCCAGAGTCTTGGCCTCCTGGCCCCCCTTCGCCTTCTTCTTCAGGGCGCCAGACTGCTTCATGGTGACGTACGTGTCGAGGGGCTGGGTGAAGAGCACGTTGACCGACCCGGCCACCATGCCGATCAGGACGTTGTCGAAGGCCTGGATCTTCCTGCCGCTAGCCTTCACCCTCTTCTTGATGTACTCGTATGCGTAGAAGAAGAGGAACTGCGAGACGACCGTCTGCAGGGCTTTTGTCTCAATACCAGTGTACAAGCTCAGATACCACTCCTTCCAGGACTCCCTTCCGGACTGGGACTCCGCGGACCCGCCCCGCCGGCCATGGGATCCATCGCCACCATCCCCGCCGCCCCGACCGTCCTCAAGGCTCGCCTGGACTCTCGTCTTCGACGTGTCCAGCGGGTACAGGAGCATCGTGGAGCACAGCTGACCCAAGGCTCCAGCTGAAGCCTCCGACAGCGTCGCCAGCCAAGCGAGCTGGGCTCGCCTGCCCCCGCGCTTGCCTGCACCATCCCCTGCCATGGTTCGGTTACGCCGTCGCCCCGCCGATGGCAACGCTCAACGACCTCCCGCCACCAGCGCAGCTTCGTTTTTTGATGCACTTTCAGTCACGGTTCCCAGGTGGCTGCTTTGTCAGCGAACCGACTTTTCCACCTCGAAATTTCGATCGAAAGCATCTCTCGGAAAGGGATGAGGAATCTCGGAGTGGGAGCGGCCCAAAACGCTCGAAACGGGCGGGCACAGGCCGAGGCGAGGGGGTGGTCCTCCGCTTCGCTCGGGGGCGGGGGCGAACGCCAAGTGGGAAGGAAGGAGAAAGAAGACGCGCGCGCGCGCCCCTCTCGAGCCTCGAACCCTCGACCTCTCGCGGACAGAGAAGCTGCCGGCGTGCACAACTTCAAAACGAATCATGGTGTTTGGGCTGCTGAGCTCCGAGGAGAATTTGTTCAGCGTGCTTGTGACCATGCCTGTGAAGGACGTGGAGCGCGAGGAGCGAGCGGCGATCAGGCTGCAGGCGAGCGTCAAGGGCTACAGGAGCCGCAAGGCCTTTCAAGAGGTGAAGACGTACCCAGCGAGCGTGGAGGAGGATGGCAAGGAAGAGGAGCACGAGGCCAGCGGGACGGGGAGGGGCTCAATTCCCAGGAGCAGCTCGGCGGCAAGCCTGAAGGAGTGCGTGCGGAAGACGGTGGACCTGTTTCGGCGGAAGAGGGTGGTCCGCGAGGCGGCCATCCTGGGCAAGGGCATGGCGCAGTCGTACAGCGCCTCTGACCTCCTCTTGCCCCAGGGGGAGAACGGCGAGGGCCCTAAAGGTGGTGAGCGCGCAGGTAGCGCAACCCGAAAAAAGGTCGTCTTCCTGAGCTCGCAGGGCACGCTGAGGAGGGAGTCCCTCGACATCCCTTCGGTGCAGTCCATGCCCCTGAAGAAGAAGCACTGGCTTGAAGCCGTGGACGCCAAACACAGGTACGGCTCGAACCTCAGCCGTTACTACGAGGTTTGGAAGGACTCAGACACCCAGGAGAACTTCTTCTTCTGGCTGGACCGCGGCGGAGGTAGTAAGGTCGAACTTTCCGACTGCCCTCGCAGCGTGCTGGACTCCCAGACCATCAAGTACTGCGACAAGCGCGAGCGCGAAAGGTACGAGGTCGTGATCAAGGACGGGATCATGTCCTACAAGCGCACGGGCGAGAGGGTACACACCATGGACTCAAGGCGGCGGGAGCCGGACCCGGTCACCTTGCCAGGGGGCAGCCCTGAGACGGATGCCGACGACATCAAGCAAGATGACACATGGATCTTTGTGTGCTCCCCCGAGGGCAGGGTGTATGTGGGCAGGAAGCGGCTGAACGTGTCGCCCAGGTTCCAGCACTCGAGCTTCCTGGCGGGCGGGGCCGCCCTAGCCGCGGGACAGATGGACGTAGACCACGGCAACGTCGTGGAGGTGAGGGCCTTCTCGGGACACTACAGGCCAAAGCGGGAGAATCTTCTGGCCTTCCTCCAGATGCTTCATGAGCGCGGGGTGGACACCACTCAGGTCAAGTTCAGGCAGTTCAAGAACAAGTGAGGATGGCGGATAGAAACGACTGTTTTTCTTTTCAATTATAATTACAGTGAACGGCGCTCTCAGAACGCCCTCGTCTCCCCGTGCCTAAGCACGGAGAACTCCCCCTCTTTCAAACCCTGCCTCGCCGCGGCCTCCGCCAGCAGCTTTGGCGGCTCCAGGATCGGTTCTGCGGTCAATTGAAAGGTTCCCCAGTGGATGGCAACGCTCCTCTCCGACCTGAGATCTCTGTGGCAACGCACCGCTTCCTCGGGGCTGATGTGGACGGGCTCCATGAACCACCGCTCGCTTGGGTGCCCGTAGGCCCCGATCGCGATCGCCGACAACGAGATCGGCCCGTGCTCCTCGCCGATCCTCTTGAAGACCTCGCCGCAGTAGCCAGAGTCGCCGCCAAAGTAGAACTTGTGGGGCGGCCTGCCGTTTTCGCTCTCGCCGCCTCCAACGACAAGCCAGCTCGCCCAAAGCGTCGCGTTCCTGTCCAAGGCGCCGCGGCTGCTGAAGTGCTGGGCCGGCAGGCAGTGAAAAACGAGGTTGGCCCCGCCGCTCGGGCTTCTAAGCTCCACCTGCTCCGTCCAGTCCAGCTCGATCACGTTTCGCACGCCGGCGCCTCTCGGAACCACGACGCGAGGCCCAGAGGCACCAGGAAGGTGGACCGAAACCGGCGGGCGAGGTCCAGGACGCTGGCGGAGTCGAGGTGATCATAGTGGCTGAGCGTTGTCGTTGCAGGGGGGGGGGGCCAGCAAGGAAGGAAGGAAAGCGCACGAAAGGTCGCGAGTTCGATACCCGTTGGGTCCCAACCATGACGACTTACTTGTGCGATATGACGACGTAGTCGACAGTGACGGGAAGGTCGCGAACTTGGAGGGGTGGGCTCTGCAGCCGCTTCGGGCCAATCCATTGTACTGGGCTGCACCGATCGCTGAAGATTGGGTCAAACACGAGGGTGTTCCCCGCGAGCTGCAGCAGGACCGTGGAGTGCCCGAGCCATGTGAATTGAAGCCCTCCTGTCGGGGGGTTCTTGACGGCGTCCGTGGAGACCGTCACGGGCTGAAGCGCGCGAAGGTCATCTGGCGATGGCGTCGGGGTGGGAGCAACGGTCCGCCGCCATCGAAGAAAATCCTTGAACCCCGTCACCCGAGCTCGTGGGAAGTCTTCAGGGTCGTGCACAAAGGCTCGGCCATCGATTCCTTTCTTGCTTTTCGGGATCCCGGTCGGCTCCGCGAAGCGGCGGCAGACCAACAGCTTGTCGCATGGCAGGTCTTCGTCATCGCCCGCATAGTCGACGGCCCTCGCTGACCTTCCAAACCACCAGTTCCCCATCGCGCACGCCCTCGACCTACCTCCTCGCGTCAGTGCCATCGACGGTTACCATCTCGTGGATCGGGGGGGCGGGGGGGGGGGGGGGCGATCAAAGCGTGGGGGATGCCGCGGGGGACGGCCCGGGGGGGGGGGCTTCGGGACGGCGGGATGAGGGAGCCCGTTGCGGGGGGAAGGGCGGGCGGTC
>Ga0160423_10000464_pt1 | contig 33129 bp, 28 predicted proteins | sample CRUFie14St8metaG_FD_108191 | JGI IMG/M metagenome (GOLD analysis project Ga0160423, IMG submission 108191) | Marine microbial communities from the Costa Rica Dome - CRUD Field 142mm St8 metaG | ecosystem: Environmental > Aquatic > Marine > Oceanic > Photic zone | place: Costa Rica: the Eastern...
ACCTCCTTAATCGAAACGTGCGCGTCTATGATATTCTGCCAAAACTCCTCGATTGATGTTGCATCTGGCATTAATGCTGCCATGCCAATTACAGCGATCGGCTCGAACGGAGCCTGATTTAAACCGTCTACTTTTTTTCCATCCTTGGTTGTAATAGACATGCTCTCACTCACCCATTATACTAGACGGAACCATCGTAATCGAATAACCTGCATCAACGTGTATGCATTGGCCAGTAACTCCAGCAGATAGAGGACTAGCCAACCAAGTGGTGCAACCAGCAACATCGGATTGCGTGACATTTCTTCTCAGTGGAGAATTAGCAGCAACGTGGTCTAGTATATTCTCAAAACCCGGAATCCCACTTGCAGCAATAGTTCTAATCGGACCGCTTGATATTGAATTCACTCGATGGCCCTCCGGTCCGAGATGGCATGCTAATTCTCTAGTCCAACACTCCAATGCAGCTTTTGCCATACTCATTATCCCATATGATGGAACATGCCTCGTAGATGCAGCATAAGTGAGGGTGATTGTAGATGAGCCTGGGTTCAGATAAGGTAAAGCAAATTTCAAACATCTTTGTAGTGAATTGGCAGATATTGTATAGGCGGTATTAATGCTTTCATCGTCTACAAATAAAATTGGGCGATCGAAGCACCCGCGAGGAGCAAAACCGATTGCGTGAATCAGAATATCCGCCTTTAGACCGGGATTTTCTTTACCAAATGCGTCGAAAAATTCTCTTGTATCTGCATCTGAGGAGACATCTAAAGGATAGAATCCGGCTATTGCGGGAAGTTTGTCCTTTAATTGGAAAATACGTGACATAAAACGCTTCTGATAACCTAGGTATAGTGTCACGCCCGCATCCGCTAAACTTTTGCAAATCGCCCATGCAATAGAGTCTTCGCTTGCTACTCCAAAAACAAATGCTACTTTACCTTGTAAACCAAGCATGTACTGCACCTACCCTTAGGGTAGGTGTTTCCTTAGCCACTACGTCTATGACTGTTGTCATTGTAAAACCGTCTACTAAGCCAATTCGTACTGTCATTGCAAGAAGTCGTTCTCATCTTACAAATCTTCAAAGTCGAAGTCGTCGTCAAAATCGTCCATATCGTCGAGATCCAACTCGTCTTCGAAGTCGTCTTCGACCACTGGTTTGGCTTTCTTAGCCTTCTTAGGCCTACGGCGACTAGATTTTTTCGACTTTTTATCTGCCTTTGCTGCTTTCTTGGCTTCCTTAGCAGCGATTTTTTGCTTACCGGCTTTTTTGGTCAATCTAGAGATGATAACCAAAAGAAGAATTACTCCTATTATCCCCCCACCAGCCATAGCAATCATTGCGATGTTATCTTGGTCCATTGAGCTAAAATCATCCAGTCCAATAGAGCCACCACCGCCGCTCGAGGCGGCAACATTCACTCTGATAGAAACTTCACTAGGTTCAGCGTTTGTATCAAGTTTAGAATAAGCTCTTAACTGCACCTGGATTGATATCTCGCTGGATGTTTCTTTGGGTGCTTCGATTATGATGTCGCCTTGGTCAGAAGATGAACCTGGGTTTACAGTCGCTCTAAAAAATGGGTCTGAAACAAACTTGAAACCTGCGTCTTCAAGTTCCTGCAAATTGACGATTTCTACTTCTAGGTTGTCAATTCGATTACCGTCGTTGAATATTGTAAATTGAATAGTTGCTTCTTCTCCAGCCTCAATATTCCTAGCAGACGGATTTGACACTTCCAAGTCCATGCGTGAGTATGGAAGTGAATTGACCGAACCCGAGACTTCAGCACGGGATGCTATCTGTTCGGGAAGCGGTATGTTCAGCGGATCTGATCCTACTGTGACTGTAGTTACGGTGGCTGTAATGTTGAAATCTTCAGATTTTACCTCAATCCTCGGAGATGCTGAGAATATCACTTGGAAATCCTCGTCTGCGCCAGCATCCAAATCGAATGTTGTTTCTCCAGGAATGTCGATATTGAAATCATTAGCGTCTAAACTCCAGTCGACTACTATTCTTTCGGGGAATGAGCCGGTATTAGTCACGGTACAAGACACACTGACTGGCTGATTCTGTTCTGGATGGACGTTGATATCAATAGTTGCCTGTCCGCATTCTAAGTCGACTCCAACAGGTGTGGCTTGTGCTTGCGAACTCATGGGCGCAAAGATACACAATACGAACAGAGAGGTCAAAAGGACTCTCGTTGCGGTCTGCATTAACCATTCCGAAGATAGGACTGGTCAAGAAGTCTTTGGGAGGTCAAACTATTCAGCACCATAAATACGGTCAGGCAAATCTTGGTGGCAATTGTATAGAATCTCTTCTTCCAACCCTGCTGCTAATAGTTGCCTGGTGCGCTTAGGTACAGTCTTTGGACCTAGTACAGCACCTGGTCTTTTAGGGTCGTCCATGTAATCTGTTTCCAGCATAAAGCCATGAGGTGATGATTCATATGTGCGCATCAATTCATCGATTGAACCACTACCAGCCAATACGCTTGGAGTTATACCGTGAGTGTAGGATTCTTCTACTCTTGGCGGCGCATAGTGACGAACTAATCTCTCTCTAGAAAGCCCCGCCCTATCGGCCATCTGTGCTAACTCACCGTAGGTTGAATCCGACTCTCCTTCGACATGCAATTGCAGGGGTATGCCCTCTTTTGCAGCTAATTTCATAGTCTCAACTAGGAGAGTGTTAGAACGCCCCCATATTTCATCTGATACTGGCCAATGGGGCCTACCAACCTCACCAATACCGTGTGCTTTTCCCTCATGAACAAACTGAAGTGCGGCATCTATACTATCCCAGTAATTTTCTTCTGCCCTATCTCCTAATGTCTCAAACTGACGTGCGAAAGCCGCTGGGTGCGGGCCTAGTATCACCCTTACACCTAAACCGAGCTGTCTAACTTTTTCTGCCGTATCAACTGTTTCTTGGTACGCATTTTGATGTCCATCTCTTGTTACAGGAGGTGACGAAAAATCAGGACAATGGACCAATACAATATCGGTTCCTCCAACTCTTGCAAAGTCTTTTGCAGCATCTAAAAATCTCCCATTCCTGTTCAAATGGAAGTGATCGTCAAGGATTGGTCCTTTCCAATCCATTGTATCACGCCTTGAAGGATTTTTTATCTGCGAATTTTGATTTCCAATGAACCGCTGACATTGCGACCATGTTGGGATGGCGAGCATTTAGGGCGACTGTTCTTCCACTAGGCCATATTAACAACTCTAAGTCATGTCTGGTGTCATTTAGTCTGAGACAGCCAAGCCTTTCATCCATTGAAGAGGTTCCGCTTCCTAAATTCATTTTTATGTTCCCAATGGGTATTGGTTCGCCAAAATCGAAGGATGCAACTATCGGGCCTAATTCTGTCACAAGTCCCGAATCGTCTCTTCCCATTCGCAAGAGCATCTCTTTTGCTGCAGCACGTGCAGCTTCAATTCGGTGGGTTCCATGAACGATTATCCTTCCTTCCTTGTCAATAATCAAAGTAGCACGAGGTGTATCTAGCATCTTAATTATTACATCACCATTGACGACGCCACCAAGCCTTTCGACCGCTTCTTCAAGGTCAACCCTCGGAGTTGGAGTGAATCTCGCAAGAAGATTCTCTACACGAACATCGATGTTCAAAGCGCCCACCATATTCACTCCTCCTCTTGGCCCGAGAGGCTCATATCAAAAGAACTCTCTGCATCGGGTAGTGTGTTCAAGGCTGAAAGCATAGAACTCCTCCAGGCTTGCTGAATCGGCACTAGTAGGACAGAATCATCGCCGTGAGATTTTCGCAATTCAGATAACGCCCCGCGAAGTCTAGCTGCAAACCTCAAATCCCTCTCCAAATTTAATTCTTCAATTGAATTTTCCCGATTTAGAGACCACCATGTGGCAGCCAAGGCACTCGCTGCTTGGAGCCCATCTGGCTCTCTTGAAGGTTGTTCAACTACATGTTTTCGCATCTTTTTGATCCCCTTTCTCCATCTTCGTGATGTAAAAATTATTCTTGCTAATTTCAAAGGTCGTGTCATAGCTTTTGCTTCCTTGCCCAAAAACTCAGCCCAATCTTCATCATCCATATCTGGCTCAACAAAGTAAACAGGACGGTCGTGATTTACTGCCGCTTTATGCAAACGACGAGGTTCTGGATCGGGAAATTTACCAACTTGTAGACCTTCAACTCCATAAGCTAGCATCTCAAGATACAATCCATCGAGGCCACCGTTCAATATAGCGCTGTCAAGATTAATTCCGGGGTCTTTGACCTCGGATTTTTCTTCTTCTGCCCAGACCTCTACTTCTTCGCTGGAACCCATAATTCCAAGACCGTGCCAAGTAAGACGAGGCCTCATACCGTTTGGTAAAACGACAGTCGGAAGGACGCCATGGAGCACGATTGTGCCACCGCTGGGATCTTCCCAATGGATATCCTTCCAGTCAAGGTTCATGATAAATCACTGATTGTTATTTACCCAGTCCCGAAGACTATCAATATCCCAACCCTGGTCAAAGTACCCTTGGATTGTTGCTTGGTCCCATTGTGGGAATTCAGCCATTGCTGCTGCCATAACAGGATCCACATTCGCTGGAGGAGGGCCTGCGGAAGGTGGGCCCGCTCGTGGCAAGTCTACGACTGATTTCTCATCCTCGACCTCATATTCGTATTCGTATTCGTATGTCCCTTCGTTTGACCCTCTTCTAGCTAGTATTACAACCACTAGCAATAGAATCAAAATCAAGGTACTCAACCCAATTACAATCAACATTCCAGAACCTGATAAAAGTCCATCATCATCAGATTCTTCTGCGACATTGAAGGATTTTGAATACTCAGAGCCGTTCCATAATGGTAAGTTCGATTCTGAGTCCACGATTATGAAGTACATTCCACTTGTAGGAGACCCAAACACTTCCAAGTCGTTCACAAATATGTTCATTGTTGCACCCATTTCAATATCTTCTGTCGTGAAGGTTAATTCTGTTGTTGGGAATCCACCATCTTTCACCGATTGAATTTCAAGGGTTATGTTACCATCTTTGGTACCGTCGTTCTTGAGGGTTATTTCAAGTTCAGGCGTATCTCCTACCTCAGGATTCTTTGGCGTCATCCTAACGTCTATGACCTTGAAGGATGCTTCCTCGTAAACCAATCTGTACTCAGAATTGTGAATTGGGTCACTTGAATAAATACCACTCACCATTTCCATTCCATCAAGTCCAGTTTGAGGACCGCCACCATCAATGTCCCAACCAGCGGAATCTCTACCTTCAATCCAAAGAATGATGTCTATTCCTGTTAACTGGGATTGAGTTGGATCTACTGGGTCTGGCCAAAGGTCAACACACTCCGCGCTGACTAGGTAGTCTCCTCCTTGAATCTTCAAGTCAAGAGGATGAGACAGAGGGTCGATACCGAACTTTTGTCCGAATACCGGCCATGTTTGATTTGATGAAGCATCGATGTAGTAAGACCACATCAAATTAACTTCTCCTGCTAGTAGTGCAGCATTCTCTTCAATCATTGCTTCAACGCTTACACAGTGCAAAGTCGATGAAGGCATTGTGTTTGCAAGTACTTCACCATTGATTCCGGATTTCGCCTCCCAAGAGTCATCATCAATTTCTGGCTGGCTAGCATCTACTTTGATTTTGAATGAGCCACAGCCAAATGCGCTGTTCCCGTCACAAATCAAAGCCGTGGAATCCGTTGCACCATCCGGCAAATCTACAAGCCTGAATGTGTAAACATACTCATTATTAATCGGTGGCGCAGTGATGTTTATTGCGAAGGCACCACCATTGATTGTATGCAAAGTTGGTCCGTCTGTCTTGGAACCATCTGCACCACCCGAAGGGTAAGCAAAGTATCCTTTACTTCCATCCATCATTGCCTCTTGTCTTGTAACTTCTACCGTAAATTCACCCTCTGGCAGAACATAAACACCGAAATTAATTCCATCTATGTAGGCATACTGGCCTTCCATTAGAATTGTGTCACCAGGGAACACGAATGCAATCTCTACATCCTGTGAGTATGGAGCGTCCATATCGGTGAATGTAGGGCTAATTCCACTTCTAAAGTCCAACTGAATTCCATCGCTGTAGACCCAACGTTGCTTGTGCCTTCCACCGCTCTCACTCATCAGTGACGGGTCACGATCCATATCCTTGATTCGCAATTGTGGAATCATAGTGCCCCCACCAATTCCGATAATATCCCAATTCATTCTAATTGGCAAATCTAAGTAGAACTCATCCTCGAACGGATCGATTAACCTACCACCGTCCATCCTGAGGACCTGTGGACCATCGCTGCCGTTTCCTGCTTCAACAATCTCAATATCAGTCGACTCAGTCCATGCAGTTTCGTTCCGCGGAGAGTAGTACACTATCATATCATCTGGGCCCAGATCGATTTGGAAGTAATTGATATCCCTCCAGCCATTTTCATCGGTTGCTTCTACAATCAGATGGTATTGGTTGCCAGCGTACATTGTCATATTCCATGGACCTTGATAGAACGGAGCCCCTTCGCTTGGATTGTGCAGACGGTTTCGGTCTGAATCCTCTATGAAGAAATTCCTAATGTTTGGAGTCTTAGCATCCATAGAGACATAGGTGACAAGGTCATCTTCGAATCCTGGCATACCTCCATTAATCGGGTTACCGCCAACGTCGGTACCCTCGACATATACACTAACTTTGCCGGGAGGATCTTGTCCCTTATTCGCATCATCACTGAAAATACCTGTGTAATTTGCAGTTGGCAAATTACCATCCGTGTACAGGGTTAGTACTGCATATTCATCTGGGTCAGCGACGCCGTCCATGTCCGTGTCATGGTCATACTCTACCCAGTAATACATGTCAAGTTCCGATGGGGGTTCAGGAATATCTTGTGCAAGAACTCTTACTTTCTGTTGCGCACTTGGTAAAACCCAAGTATCATCCACTAAATTTCTCCAATTGGACCAAATAGTCTGATCGAAATTAGCCGCTTTCAGTACGGATATATTGATTAGTGTAGGAGAGTAAGTGTCTATCGAGAGGTTAAATGGAATCGCGCAATCTGAATCCGATACTATTGGCGAAGGAGGACACAAAGTATCTCCTCCTTCATATCCATCAATCATGAACCGGTATGTTGCTTGGCCTGCAGCTGTAACACCTAGATCCACATCCCAATCGAAGTTGCCACCAATGACGCCACTCATGTTCGAGATTTCAACCCATTCTGAGACGACTGTACCATTTACAGATTCAACATCCCAGCGCTGTAAAGATAGGTTGTATGTCGTTGGGTCTGGAGCAACATCAAGTCCTTCTAACCTGATAGTACCGTAGAAATTGATGTTTTGATTGGACGTTGCCGAGGTTAAATCCTGAGACTCGCCTGCGCTGTTTCTTAGGTCAAACGAAGCAATCATTGCATCGTTTTCAATTGCATTACCGTTTGAAGGCGCGAGAACCACAGCTCCTGGCAATCCTTTGACTCCATTATCTGCAATCAAACTTGCATAAAGTCGCAGTTCAGCAGTATCTTCCCACGCAGTATTTATTCTGAAACGCCAAGTGACATGCATTTCGTCACCTACTTCAGTATACGAGGATGATTCCATTGTTACTAGGTCATCTGGGTCATACGCTTCATTGAATAGAGAAAGTTCGGAGAAAGATAATTCAACCAAACCGCTAGATGATTCCATTCTCAACCTTGCTTCTGCGAAAGCAGCTCCTGTGGACTGGTCAGTACTATGAATGGATACCGCTTCGATTATATCTCCATTGGGATATAGTCCCACAGGACTTCCTGTTAAGGACAGAGAGGAATCATAACCTGGAGAGGTTGTTATCGACAAGTCGGATAGGAGGATTGCACCACCTGAATCCCCATCAAGGGCAATAGGCACACCTACTTGGCTTCCAGTTCCCAAAGCGATTCCTTGGTTGAGTTCTCTATCGAAATTCTCCGCGGCTCCCAGCATTGTTTCCCAGCTGTAGACAATATCTAAATTGCTGATTTTAACTTGGGCTCCGCTAGACGCGTTTTGATTAGAAATTCTGAATTGGAATGTCGCCCACTCATTTCCATAATCATCAATGTAAGATGCTTGCAACAACGGATTATTCATCAAAGCAGATATGGCTTCTTTGAAGGCAATTCTAGGATATGTTGTTTCGTGGGAAATGAGAGATTGGTTTTGTACAGTTCCTAGGTTTATTTCTTGTCCACTGGCAACCAATTTCAAGTCAAATGCCCCCGCAGTGTTGTTTGACATAACCACATCTGCGAGGTTTATGTCAGCCCCCATAGGAAGCATGAAAGCTCCACCTGTTGCATCACCATTGATGTTCAAAGTCAATATTGATTCATCCATTGCATAATTTACACCTGATACCGCTCCTGCCCAGAAGTTTGTCTGACGTCCAAAGGCCCCAAATGCAGGTTCATTCATCGCCCATTCTATATCGCCATCGTTCGCTATATCAATCGAAACTCCGGTTGCGCTGTGGCCAAACTCTAAATCGAACCATAACTCTGACATATCGCAAGGATTGTCATAGTATAGTATGGATGAAAAGCCGAAAATCGGCTCATCTGGAACCCATTTCTGACCTACTGTTACATTCTGGAAAGATTCGTCCCTTAATGTAAGTTCAATTGTCGGATCCTCAGCGCAATTATCCAAAACAACGGGAGTTACACCTACTATCGGTTGAGAAAACTTAGTCCTGGCAAGCGGTGGTTGGAATGAATTATCCAAAATTACCGGTTCGTAAATTATTGGCTCCCCGCCTCCTTGTGAATACCATACTCCATCAGTAATCTGCGGGTCATTGATTACATTGCTGTCATTAAATCCAGTTCCAATTCTGGTTCCAATGGTGATGCCATGGAGCACAGCCGTGGAAAGTTTGTATTGTCCTGTGTCAAACACAAACTTCAGATCTATTACAGGATATTCATTGGAGTCGATACCCCATAGTTCAATGATAGGCCCTTCAAGGCCTGCGACCTGGTTGCCATCCCTATCCAAGACGACCTCGGTGGTTCCCCCCCTTAAGGCGGTTACCTTCAGTGAATTTGTTGATGTGGTTTCCTGTTCGAGTGATAGTATACCATATCCATCCGGGAATCCTGGGTTCGGATTTTGTTTTGGAGTAAATCCTTTTACGGTCATCCATCCAGATTGAGGAAGAGGATTACCTAGTCTAAAATCGTCAATAAACCATCCTGGCATTGTTGTATTTTGAGGAGTACCTGTACCAGAATTGTGCTTTAATACGAATTTCAACTGAACATATTTTCCAACGTGCGCCTGCAGATTCAATGCCATCGTAGCCCATCCTGTTGGATTCAACGTAGGGTGCGTAGATTCTCCTCCTAGAGCGTAATTGTTTCCTGATAAGCTATCACAAGATTGGATTTTCCCGTTACCAAATCCAATTGGATAAAGTCCGTTCACATATCCTACACCTGTTGAATTTACGGTATCAAAAGGAATGTAGGACCAAGAACTTCCGGCACCTGGTGGGGGGAAGTTTGCAGAAGTGGAATTTCTTACCATCACATATCCACAATCATAATACGTACTCGTTGGGTTTGGTCCAGATCCACTCTGGCTCCAATGTAGACCGTGCCAACTTGAAAATTTCGCAATGAATGAATTACCATCTACTTCCATCGAAGGTGACACCAGGCTCGTGCTGTAAGCACCGTTATCGTCGTTTGTGTAGTCATTGTCTGCATCATAGATGTTAGTACCCCAACAGTCGTTTCCTGTGTTACAATTCTCATTTAGAACCAGGCTGTCCGAAAGCGAGCCATGCTCCCATCCAGACGAAGCGATAAGCGGAGGTTGTGTTTCATCGTTGAATCCGGCAGGTGTGCGTTCAAAGTCAGTAGAGAAACCTCCACTAACTAGACTTACCGTATCAGAGGTGTAGGTGAAATCGTTTTGACTAGAGTATTCTGTTTGTTGGTTATTGTAGAAAGGATCCCAAACATACTGAGCGCTCTCGGAGTTAATGGTGGATTGAATCTCATGAGTAGCCATATCGGTTGAGATTTTGACACTAGCACTCGTTACTGTATCACCTGCGGGAAGATTAATTGTTCCATCCACAATGTTAGTGTAATCTGGACTATCTCTTACTTCAACTGTAACTTCGGAATCTCCACCGTCAAAGGTCGAAACATTTGCTGCTCCTGCCATTGGTGAAATTAGCATTAGGCATGAGAATACCAAAGCGGTTATTGCACTCTTTCTGTCGTTCATAGGGCCACCCTCTCTACCACCCCACACAAGATTGGCATAAAAGACCCACGGGGCCGCGACTTATCGGGTACCCCCCTTTAGGGGGGGACCCGGCTGTGATAGATTACCATCCAAATTAGATAATCAAACAGAATGATTGTAAAAAATACGCGCAAGATTGCCTTGCCAAAATCAATTTATTGATTGGTCGAATTTGGAGCTCCGATAATCTCCTCTAATACCTAGGGAATGTGGGGAAACTGTCCATGAATTGAAGGAGGAGATATATCTGCGTGTAAATATGGAGCCATTCAGTACTGAGCCAGTTACTCTGATTGAGGAGGTCTTTCCGCAGGATACCAATGCATACAATACACTGTTTGGAGGAAGATTGCTGTCCTTAATGGACAAGGCAGCAGGTATTGTTTGCGCAAAGTTCGCTCACAGAGAATTTGTTACTATATCTATTGATACACTCGAGTTCAAAGCACCAGCAAAACAAGGGGATTTAATTGAAGTGACTGCAAAAATTGTATTCACGTCAAATCGTACTGCTTGTGCTAGGGTCACTGCTTGGGCGATGAGCAAGTCAGATTGGACTAAAACCGAGATATGTGATGGGTATTTTTTCATGGTAGCAATCGACTCAATGATGAAGCCAATTCCTATACCACAATTTGAACCACAAACCGAAGAGGAAATATCAGATTGGAATTCAGCGAAAGCGATTAGGGATCACATGATATCTCAGAGAAATAAGTGATTCATTCATCAATTCTAGGTATCGATTCTACATCTTCACTACGACGTATGTCAGAACTGACCAAATCCTTGAAACTCGTTGGAATTGGGTTGATGTGTGAAAGCATCTGTTCCAGGGACTCATCGCTGACTTTACCACCATTTCTTTTGGAAAGGCTTTGGATTGATTCAGCCACCTGTGATTGACGATTATTTTCTGATTGCAGTCTAAGCGAGTCTGCAGTCCTTGAGCGTCCTTTGAAGAATTTCCTAGAAATTCTACTAGCTCTTCCTAATGTCGGACTAACAAGTTCTGCTATCACAGAACGACCACGTAACCGTCGAGCGGTAGTTTTCTTGAATTTCAATCTACTAGTCTTTGGCTTAGCAACCAATTTCGTCATTTGCGGATAACGGTCCCTCGGGCTTTCCACTTCCTCCGTTACAACTTCTGCTACAAACGGAGTTTCACGGCGTGCTGATGCCACGAGCGAGGGGGTTTCTTCAACCTCTTCGGGATGCTGTAGAGGCCTATCAGGCGAACTAAACATTTCAGGCCCAGAGTTGGGAATATGTGCACCATTGGCTCCAACAAAAGATGGAAGGAATTCGGTTGGGACTGGAGTGGGTTGAGGCGGAATCTGTTGGGTGTACCCATGAACTGGGTTTTGTTGCTGCAGCATCTCGTAGGAAGGCACTCCATTGGGTACAGGGCGATGAACTTGATTGTACACTGGCTGATTTTGTTGCTGTTGCCATCCATTCTGCATAATTTGATTTCTTTGGGTGAAGAGATTTGATTTTGATCTCGCCAATAAACCCTCAGATATCTGCGGTTCTAATGGCTCTTCATCTTCCCAGATTGGGATGTCTAAATCCTCGATTACAGTGGCAGGACTAATTACTTCGGCATCTAGAATTTCCTCATCCTTTTCCATTGAATCAATAAAGTGGTTGATAACTGCAGAAGGGAATAATTTGACCGGTTCTGGGGTAGACGCTAAATCTTCATTATTGATAGTTCTAGGATAATCAGAATCGCTTACCATATTGTCAACGCTTGATTTAGCATCTTCAAGTGTCAACCCATTCTGAAGTCCCTGAATGAGAGCACAAAGACGCATTATTGTCAGATCAGGACCGTACACAACATGGCAATCATCAGCATTTGTATCGATGATAAGAGTTGGTTGTTTTGTGATGTAATGCGAGGTCGCTAACACTGCGCCTGCCGCACCAAGCAGAGCTTGTAATTTGCCTGTTACCCCTCTCCAAGCTACCCAAATGAAAATTAATCCAACAACGGCGAGCCAACCAGGAACTAGGTTTGTTGCATGATGATGGACTCGTTTTATGGCATTGAGACGGATGTCTAGGGTCTGTCCGTTTCTGGATTCAAAGGAAACTTGGTTTTCGGTTAAGGTTGCCCTGACCTTACCGCGAACACCGCCCAATGACAACGAGCGGAATTTTACCCCCGCTGCGTTGACACCGAGCCCTATTGGCCCCGAGTCCATTACCATCCCCGGTGCATCAAATCAATCACGAGGTTAAGAACCCACCGTTTTCCCCTCCTATGGAGGGGCCGTTCTTAGCGGTGGTTCAAGAGAGCCGAGTTAATCTAGCCCCGCCCATAATTCTGGGTTTAGAATCCAATTGAGCAATTAGAACAATTGGAGGATTATCCCTGCGGATAAATAATGGAGATTCCCAAGCCACTTCAAGTACTCCATCTACTGATTCAACTCTGCCTACAACGAACTGTAAATCTACACTAGCATGGACAATATCTCCAACCAATAATTTTCTTTTCTGAAATGGAGAGGTGTCCAAATCTATGGAACTTCTTTCGTGCTTATCCAAACAGACTGGTACTGAAACCCCCTTATTTTTATCTACGATTGCTGGATGAATAATCAAAGAACCGCCGCTGAGGTGGTCTTCTTTGGTATTTCTCAGTGCGATTCCAACCCTGTCTCCAGCCACCGCTTTTTCAACATCATCATCCATAACCTGCAAACTCTTCACAGTGCCGGGTCCATCGGCAGGAACTAACAGTAAATCATCATGCACAGACACCGAGCCTGATTGTACGTAACCTATCGCTACTAAACCGATGCCCTTCACGTTAAAATGCTGATCAATTGGAACAACTAAAGGCTCTTCGATTGCCAAATCTAAATCAGACGAAATTTCATCCATCAAACCGTAAAGTGCACTTCTTAATTCGATTCCATCCGTACCAAACTGCTTCCAAGAGGATAGTCCTGCCTGATTGAAGAATGCCTCGACTTTATCTTCATCAATCCACCCTCCCTCTGGTGGATTAACAACATAAATTCCCTTACTGATTCCTGCTGCTGCAAAGCCAACCAATACCTCGCCAAATGTTGCATCGATTCCCGTGACTTCTAGAAGACCAACTCTTGCAGCGCAAAGTGAATTGAAAAAAGGGCGAATCCTATCAGGCATCTTTGCCGGCCTTATTATCGATAGGATTCGGGCTCCATTAGCCCCAGATTCCTTGTGAACATATGTATGGACATCTCTCTGATCGGTTGCTTTTGCGATAGACTTAGCTAATTCGTCACTACCAATCATTGCGATATTCAGAACCGTCATGGACCCGCGAGTTGAGCCCTGTTATTGAGCATAGTGCAATCAGGATGTGTTTGTGATGCGTCTGTAATCTTCGAGGCGGTCATCGTACTCTTCGATTGCCAAATTTCTAATTCGTTCAGTACCAAAACTCTCTATTGTAAATGACGCACTTACTGTTGCATGAACAAGTGCTTCAGTTAATTCAGACTTACCAATGTCGCCCTGACTTTGTGACAAATAATGTGCCACAGCGCCTGCGAAAGTGTCTCCGCAACCAGTTGGGTCGACAATTTCAGAAGTAGGGTAAGATGGAATTGAAATCAGACCTTCGGGGTGAATTGCAAGGACTCCATGTTCTCCCCTCTTAACCACTAGAATTCCCCCATTCTTCATCTCTAGTACTGATTTTGCCGCGTTTATCAAATTTTCATCATCCGCAAGCATCCTAACCTCTGCGTCATTTAGGATAAGAATATCAACTCTTTTCATCACATCTAGAAGTTCTTCTCTTGCAATATTTATCCATAAATTCATCGAATCTAGTAATGAAGCTCTATTCGCATTTGTTTGAGATAATACCATCGACTGTAGTGAGGGATGTAAATTCGCACACATCAATATCATTGGGTTCGCTAGTTTTGGGGGAACCTTAGGCTGAAAATTTTCGAAGACGTTTAATTGCGTGTCGTGTGTGACCGCTTCTGCCATCGTCCCATGGTACGACCCCTTCCATCGGAATGTTTTTCCAGGACTGACCTCTATTCCGCTGAGATCTAAACCTGATTGCTTGTACCATCCAAAATGTTCAGACTTGAAATCTTCTCCAACTACACCAACTAAAGCTACACCGCCCCCGGAATTTTTGTTATTGTGAAAAGCCGCACAAAACCCGCCGTAAGATGCTGACCCGCCCAACACATTTTCCCTAGAGCCCGCAGGAGTTTCCAAGGAATCGTAGGCCAGACTGCCAACGATAAGTACATCCATCGCAATCATCCCAACAAATCTTGATGCTCTTCGATGTAAGCTATCGTTATATCCCCAGCAAGGAAATCTTTCTCATCCATGATCCGACGGTGGAGTGGTATCAAATGATCGACACCAGTGATTATGGTTTCATCGAGGGCGGTTCGCATTCTGCGAATCGCAGAGTCCCTATCGGGACCCCAAGCCAGCAACTTTGCCAAGAGGCTGTCAAAACAGCCAGGCATCTCATAGCCGGGATGGGCGTGTGTATCACAACGTATTCCAAATCCGGACGGGAAGTGGCACTCCCACAACCTTCCGGGAGATGGTACGAAATTAGTGGTATCCTCTGCGTTCAGTCTACATTGTATTGCATGCCCTCTAATTGAGATGTCATCTTGTACAAGAGGCAGGCTTTCCCCTTGAGCAACCCTGATCCCCAATTCTACAAGATTGTAACCAGTAATCAGCTCTGTGACCGTATGTTCCACTTGGACTCTAGGATTTACCTCAAGGAAGTAGAAATCCCCGTTTTTATCCCGAAGAAATTCGAAAGTCGCCAACCCCTTGTAACCTACTGACTCGGCTCCGGCACATACCAGTGCTCCAATTTCAGCCCGTTTTTCATCAGTAAGCCATGGTCCTTCTTCAACCAATTTTTGATGACGACGCTGTATGGAACAAAAACGTTCTCCAAAATGAATTGCTTTCTCGCCATCAGCCAGAACTTGAAATTCAACGTGTTGGGCTCCTTCAATATACTTCTCAACGAAAACTCTGTCATCACCAAAAGCGGATTTTGCTCTCCCTTGACAAAGCTTGAGTGCACCTTCGAATTCGCTAGCAGCATTTACAATTTGCATTCCTATGCCGCCGCCTCCTGCGGCCGCTTTGATGATTACGGGATATCCAATCTCATCGGCTAATTCACTCGCCACGTCTGCTGAGGATATTGGCTCACTGCTGCCTTTTGCAGTCGGAAGTCCCGCTGCTTCCATGGCCGCTCTCGCCTCGATCTTATCACCGAGGAGGGTTATAACACTGGAAGCAGGCCCAATGAATGTGATGCCTTCCTCTTCAAGTCTTCTAACGAAATTTGCATTTTCTGCCAAGAATCCATAACCCGGATGTACTGCATCACATTGGAGTTCTTTTGCTGCTTGAACAACTGCCTCGATGTCTAGATAGGAATCTAAAGGGTTTGTTCGCATGATTGGATATGCTATGTCTGCCATTCTAACCGGCAAAGACAATCTATCTTCCCTTCCGTGTATTATAGCCGCTTCGATACCCATATCTCTCAGTGTGCGAAGTATTCTCAGTGCGATTTCGCCGCGGTTTGCAATCAAGACACGTTTGAATCCCATATTCCACGCTAAACGAATCTATTCTAAGATGAAAGCGGTCATTTCGAATGGGAAAATTACAGTATCAAACCCCGATTTACGGAAATTAATTGCATAATTGTGTAATATAAGAGCGATTTTTCCGTTGTTGTTATACATTGCATAACCAATTGAGGTCTATGACCGACAATGTGCATACAGGTGCATCGACAGTCGAACGGTTGGCTGGTGAGACTTAAATCAGGATGGGAAAGTTATCAACTTGGTAATTTGTGGTGATTCAAGATTCTACAATTACGAATGGATTGAAGAACAATTGGAGCAATGGATAGATCACAATGACTATCCTGATTTGGTGATAGTGGGGGGTGCGAGCGGAGTAGATTATTTGGCTGAAAGATGGGCTGATAATCAAGCGATACCAATCGCAATTTTCACTGAAGCATGGAATGAGCCCAGAAAAGGGTTAGAGGATTCAGGAAGACCCGAAGCCCCAACGACTCTTGGAGACAAATTGCTCGATAAAGCAACGCATTTTGTGGCCTTCCCTGAACCAAAATCGAAATGGACCAAGATTATGATTGAGCGTGCTAGAGCGATGGGGATTCCCGCGATAGAGGTTCCCATTCCTGAGTATTAGCATCAATATACGTCACGTAAGTAGCGCTTTTGCTCTTTCATCATTACCTTCTCGATGAAATGTGTCGCATCTTCATTCGACATTCCGCCATGCTCGATTGCAATTTCGATTAAAGCGCGATGAACGTCTTTTGCCATGTATTGTTTGTCGCCACAAATGTAGAAGTAAGCACCTCTCTCAAACCATTCCCAAACTTCTGCTCCGTGTTCTTTAAGCCTGTGTTGTACGTAGATTTTCTCCTCTTGGTCACGAGACCAGGCGGTTGTGAATTTGTACAAATGACCTTCATCAAGCCAACTTTCGATTGTATCTTTGTAGTAAAATTCTGTCTTTGATGATTGGTCACCGAAGAATAGCCAATTTTTACCTTCACCGCCATCATGTACTCTTTGCTCCATAAAGGCGCGGAAAGGTGCGATACCAGTGCCGGGACCAACCATGATTATGTCTGTAGACGTGTCTTCGGGAAGCACGAATGACTTGGTAGGTGACATGAAAACACCAACATCTGTCTTGTCAACTTCAACCTCATCTGCCATGTATATTGTGCAAAGACCTCCTCGGTCCCTACCATGGTGTGAATATCTGACAATTCCTACGGTTAGTTCCACATACCCTGGGTGGGCGTCATGACTACTAGCGATAGAGTATAATCTGGGTTTCAGTTTGTCTAGTAAATCTATGAATTCCTCCGGGGTGTAATTCACGGAGAAATCATTGAAAACGTCTACGTAATCTCTCGACCAAATGTAGTCCTCCAAAGCATCTGCGTCATTGGCTAAATTCTCCGCCCTTTCCAAAGGATCATCTCCCGGAATGGAGGGTAAAAGTTCAGCCTGCATTACCGAATCTCCTCCGGATAGAATGGAGCCATTACTTGAAACTGATTCTCGGAATCTTTCGACCAAGCTTACCTTTATTCTTAGACCGTTTGAACTAACCTTATCCTTCAGTGATTTTACGAATTTTTTGTTCACTCTGTGTATTTCGTAATCTTTCTTCAGGGCTTCCCAAAGCGTTCTTTCACCTGCATGTGTATGAACTATGTGATCTTGAGCCCACCCTGCTTTCTCAATCAATAAGTCAACGGTCAATGGTGGGTTTTCAGGTACAACTCCTAGAGCGTCCCCCACTTTGTAATCCATTCCCGAATCACCTAATGCGAATACAATGTGTCTAGTCTCCTTTCTTGAACCCTCTCCGTTTAGTACGTAGCACTCTGTTATCTTCGTGGGATAGGGGTTCTTCGCACTCCATCCACTTTTTGCTGCTGGCTTTTCTTTTGCCACAGGCTTTTCTTCAACTTCTGGTACTTCAGGTTCGTCTACAGAAACTGTGATTTGTATCGATGCCATTGCTGGAATAACTTTGTCAACCCAAGTTTTCCACTCGGGCTCATAATCGACGTCGCATGTTTGCAAATCGACAACTTTTGTTGCGCCCAATTCCTGGAATTTGTTATCCCAATCAATACCTGCTTGACAATATTCATCATAGGATGTGTCTCCTATCGCACAAACTGAATAGTTTACACCAGAAAGGGAAGGATTTGTGGAGCAGGTCTCGTCCCATAGATCTGCAGCATTATCAGGCATTTCGCCCTCTCCCCAGGTTGATGTTATGATTAGTATTCGCTTGTAACGTGAGAAATCCGCTGCCGGAAATCCATCCATATCAATGACACTTGGTTGCAAACCGCTCTTTTCTGCAAGTTTCTTTGTAGCGTTCGCCAAATCCTCTGCGTTTCCAGTCTGTGAGCCAAAAAATATTGCTATATTGTTATCGTTGCCAGTAGAAATAATAACACCTCCTGATTAACAGGGATTACCCGTACTTTCTTCCACATGCAAGATATAGATGAATGTTAGGTGCGATGGTGTCTTAGAGTGGAGGCGCCTGCACTCTACAATGGTCGAGGTTGAACTACTCGGAAGTGGCAACGCTTTCCTCCCTTCTGGTAGACATCATTCCTTCCTGATTATCGATAAACACATCATAATCGATTGCCCCCCGACAGCACTTTCTAGCCTCAGACGAGCTCGGATTAGTCCAGCGGATATTGACACTATTCTAATCACTCATGTGCATGGAGATCATGTTTTCGGATTTCCATTCTTCATATTAGAAAGAAAATACATTTCAGATAGAGATGGTTTGAAACCACTCACTGTTGCTGGTTCCCCAATAGTTAAAGAAAGGCTCTCCGAACTATGCAAACTCGCATACCCAGGCTCGCTTGATGACATACTACAAGAGATAATATGGGTCGATACCCCTCAACTACAGGATTGGGACACTGAACGATTTGAAGTGGTCCACCAGCCTGCTGTTGAACCGCATGGTTGGATGTTAACACATTCAGACGGTTGGTCCATGCTTCATTCAGGCGATTCAGGGCCTTGCGAAGAATTGTGGAAAAGAATAGGAAGATGCTCATTTGCAGTTGTCGAGATGGGAGTTCCGGAATATGTACAAACTAAGGAACATCATAAGCCAAGTGATATCGAGAAACTGGCTACAAAATTTCCCTCCACACATATTCTTCTCACACACACCTACATCGACTCCGATTATCAAATTCTAACCACCGATATTCCACAATTTCCAAGTAATGTAACCCACGGCGAAGATGGGGTGATTTTCACAATTGACAAGAATGGAAACCCAACCGTGAAGTAATCACTTGTTTGGAAATTATTTTTTTCTCTCCTAGCTTGTGCGGTTTGAATGAAATTTCATTTTTCACAAAATTTGACCAATTTTTCCTTATTCTTGATTGTCTCGGCTTGTCCGGCTCAAATGTGAAAATCTCTGATTAATTAGGGTAGATATTATAACTAAATCAGAGAATTTTTGAGACCCTTTTTATACCCTCAATTGATTTGCTAAATCTAGGCAAATCTGGCTCTCGACTACCATCACTGGGATTAGCCTTATATGGTGGACTCGGACTCCCCGAAGGCATCACGCATGGCGTGAGATGGGTTGGCAACGAAATAAGGGAAAAAATGGAGGCGGTACTTTTTGACGAGAAATATTTTCGATGGTATTCTAAACCAAAAAACCCTATTCGTCGAAAAAGAAGTTCTACGCCATACTTACCAACCAGAAACACTCCCACACCGTGATTTTGAAAGAGATCAATTATCTTTCAATTTGGTAGAAGCACTGAAAGGACACATACCATCAAACATGATTCTATACGGAGTTACCGGGGCAGGAAAAACCGCTGTAACAAGGTACGTTTGTGATCAACTACAATCTAAGGGTGAATCAATCGGAAGAAGTGTTCACCCTGTACTAGTGAACTGCAGACAAATCGACACCCAATATAGAGTGCTTTCTCATTTGGGCAATGCTCTGCTAGAGGACTATGAAAAAGATGACATCCCGTTCACTGGCTGGCCAACCGATAGAGTGTTTTCCGAGGTTGTGAAACGGATGAATCAGAGAGGAGGGGTTTACGTTCTTGTACTGGACGAAATAGACCACTTAGTCAAGAAGGCCGGTGACGACCTCCTGTATAATCTAACGAATCTAAATGCAGAGCTAAAGGATGCGCGTGCCTGTGTTATTGGTATATCTAATGACTTGAAATTCACTGATTTCCTTGACCCGAGAGTGAGAAGCAGATTAGGGCAACAGGACATCGTTTTCAACCCCTACAACGCAGAACAATTACAAGACATACTACGGTCAAGAGCGAAAGTCGGTATAAACAGTGATGCAATCGGAGCGGGAGTTATCGAACTTTGTGCGGCATTAGCAGCACAAGAACATGGAGACGCTCGTTGCGCTCTAGACTTACTTCGAGTTTCAACTGAAAAAGCCGAACAAGAGGGCTTGGATGTCGTCGAACAGAATCATGTAAGAATTGCTCAGGCACAAATAGAATCTGACCAAGTTACACCTGTTATTCGCACACTGCCTACACAGCAAAAACTGGTTTTAGCTTCTGTACTTATCAACGAAAATAATGGGATCAGAAATATGCAAACAGGCGAGGTGTACCACATATACAAACAGGCCTGTGCAAAAATTGGTCAACAATTCTTGACATCAAGAAGAATCTCGGGAATTATTTCCAACCTCGATATGCTTGGACTGATTACTGCCAAGACCATTTCTAGGGGGAGATATGGAAGAAGCAAGGAGATAAACTCCTGTATTCCAACCAACATCGACCCATCAGATGTGATGGCAAAGGCTGAACCATCCCTCAATGATGTCTTCGTGGCAAAATATCGCCACCAGACCCGGTTGTGAAAAAAAATCTCTTTACGGCCTATGCCAAGACTCATAACCGCGACTTTAGTCGCACGCCCTATGAGCGATGTCGGCGAAAGGTCTGAGAACAACATGCTCGAGATTCTAATCAAGCCATCAACAACTCTAGCGAACTGGTACTTCTGGGTCGGACTACTTGGACTAATGCTCGCTGTGTTGAATATCCTAGGACTCATTCACCCCACATACAGAGTATCTTGGGGAGGTTTGTTCACATTCGAGTACACCAACCAAGCATTCGGCGCTAAAGATGATGCAGCCGCACTGGTAACAAGCGATCTAATATTCATTGCACTAGCAGGCGGTGTTACGTTCCTTGGAGCACGTTCGCTAATCGGTGACGGCACGCCTGCAGAGTGGCTTAATTCACTAGCTACAAGCAAGTGGTACAACGACTTATTTGATTTCGAAGCAGGTTGGAACCTTGTTCTAGGAACATGGCTTATGGTCGCTAGTATGGTTTTCTACTTCTATTGGGGTATCATGTATCTGGGCTGGATAGACCCTGGAGTATATTCGATTTCTATTTCCTTGATGGGATTGGGTCTAGTCCTCCGGATGTTTGCATCCATTGACAGCGACGAATAATCAATGGCCGTTTCTCCGAAAAATAGCGTCCAAATAACCTAACATGATTCCTTGCCATAGTGCTGCGGACCAAGACAGCAAGACAAGGTTGCAAAATATACCGCTCTTGGGCAAATCGCTTCTCAAAAATGAGACCATCCAAAAAATTGGCAATATCAATATTAGCATAATTTCCTTGGTTAGTGCTTCGTATACTGATTCAAAATTAATAGCGTCCTTTGATAGCAAATTATTCGCATAGAGTAATACACCAAATACTGCTAAGGATAGTAACGGTATCATCCACAGTACAATCCACGATGAACCAATAAAATCGTAGCTCACTCTTTTGTACCGACGATGAATTCTTACATGGGCTCTAGCATCCCTCTTACGCTTGTTCAGAAATCTTCTGAGACCTGTTTCTGGGACGTGATTAACAACTGCGTCAGGAGTGTAGACAATGGTCCCACCTGCTTGGACTAATTTCAATGACACTTCCATATCTTCTGCATGGTACCAATTTGGGTCAAATCCACCGATTGATAACAAGCCCTCACGAGTAAACATAGAGCAGGGTCCGTTTGCTAGATTTGTCCGTCTTGGCCTAGACCGATATTTTGATTCGATTTCAATTGCTCGTATCCGAGAGATAACATCATCCGAACGACCGAATATTGTTCTTCCAGTAACAGCGACTACGTCTTCACCGTCCCTAGACTTAGAGGATTCCAACATTCTTTGAATCCAATCAGCTTCTGGCCTAACATCAATATCAGTTATTGCGAACCACTCCCCCTTAGAAATCTCTAGAGCGGCCATCCTACCTGCAGACAGACCTAGTTTTTCTTGAGAGATCGTGACTACTTTTTCATGCTTAGACCATTCTTCTAGTTTGGACTTGCTTCCGTCAGTTGAGCCATCGTCGACTAATATTACCTCGATTGAATCATGTGTCTGTTTTACTAATGAATCCATACAACCGTCAATCCAATCAACACCATCTCTAACACAAACCGCTATCGAAACCAAGGTCAATCTCTCACCTCGAATTTCGAGAGTAATTCTCGGCATTGTTGTTTACACTCTAGAGTAGTGACACGCAAAACCACCCCGGTATTTGGCTGTCCATATACAACATTGGTACCCAAAGGAGCCAGCAGATGTATGACGATTGGTGCTAGGTCTTCTTCTCCTTCAACCTCTATGCAGGTTGATTGGTCACTACGGAGTGCTAGTGAAACAGCCTCAAACAGTGATGGTGTGATTTGGCCAGGTGGATTTTCCGCTTTCAATAATAACTCGAATTTTGACGACTCCACCTTTTTTTCTAATTCAATTCTCTTCGTCATCCCGTCGATTACAGCGATATCTGCAACTAATCCCATATCCAGTAAAGTAGCTACGCAAACGTCACCAACTGCTACTATGCTACCCGGAGCTATGTTTTCCATAGCAGATGACATCGCTACTTCTGGAGATTCTTCTGGGCCAGTAAATAATTCCCCGTTTGGCTTTTTCAATTCCTCATCTAGACCAAAATGGAAATGATGAGTCTGATTTTTTTGAGATTCTTGGACCCATAATTTGCCTTCACAATCGATTATGCCTGCTCGTATTCTCGAACTTGATATGATGCCGCCAATTTGATCAAGGCTATGTTGGACTTCGATTATTTCTAAAGGCAATAGCCCGTTTTTTAATCTCAATTCATTGATGTCTTGACAATTCCCGAGAGTTTCAGGAGTGCAAATTATTCCATCACAATCGGTGCGAGTCGGTGCTGGGCCAAAATTGTCCTCTAGCTCGTGGGTCGTGATTCTTTCATCTGCCCAACACAATATCGCTTCTCGTCTATCTTCAAAAGGTTGCAAGATGGGCGACTTTGCCGCAGACATTGCATCATTAGTAATCCAAACTTCAACGTGTTCGGCTGCTTCTAAAGCCGCTTCCAATAATGATTTGTGTCCGTTATGAAATCTGTCGAACGTTCCACCAACCAAGCAGCGTTTCAACTTCGACATAAGCACGACTGAGTTTGGAAGGCTATTCAACAAATCGCAAGAAAGGTGTGCCCCGACCCGTAACAGCCCCTGTCATTGTCTCCTCGGGAGCTTGACCCAGGGTCAGGGCGTCTGTGCAATCAGTTGGTTGTCTCACTCTCATTCTCTCGTCCAGCGAGGACCCATTACCGACCACATAGTCCATCGGTTTGCATCAGAGGTCATTCCCGAGGGTCACCCTGGTCTTCGTCGATGGCACGTGACCGCAATCATTGGTATCACAGTTCATCGGGCAGCACGCCCTCCGTGCGATGTTGCATGTGCGGTCAGGTGTAAAGGAAAGGTTCATCCTTGTTGAAATCGTCGGTGGAGTTCAATATGAATCTCCATGTCATACGTTGTTTCTAGTGGGACCAGAGGTACCTTCTCTTTGAATAACCAACCTGCAAATGGGTGTGAGCGAGATATCGGAGGATTTACACCTTGCTCTGCTGCAGTGAGACCTTCCAATGAATCTAGAAGGTAATTTTTACCAATTCCATCCGGCATGTGATGAACTAATGCTAAGTCATCAGCTTTAATTTCTTGACTGCTAAGAATGACCGGCCACGGTAACTCGAGCATAGATAAAGCAGATCTGCCCATTGTTGAAGACAGGCATGTTGTAAGCCAAGAATGCGCTTTATCTTTCCAAATTGAGAAATGAACGTCCTCCATTATTGCTAGCATCTTATCTCTATCAACAACAGAATCCTGCAATAACATCTTGTGTTGTTTGCATGCATTTACTAATTTTCCAATCTCAGGTTCATGCCAATTTTTCCTCAGTACATCGCTAGCCCTTAGCGGTGCTTGTAACCACAGATCTATGACATCTGGAATTTCTTCAAACCACTCCCTGCTCAATAGAATTGCTGTTGCTACCGACGGCTTGGTCGGATTTCTTGATAGATTTGATAAGGGAATGCGTCTTAATCTATCTACAAGAATCGACAAAGCCGTATCCTCGTTCATTGCAAGTTCGGCTAAATCTTCGTCATCAAATTTTGTCAAGTCTGCCAAATTTGACCATGCTGTATCCAATTTACCGCCTATTCTTCTCCATCTCGATGAGTGATTTTGTGGGGTTGTGGCAATCCAAGATGCCAATGGATATTCTGATTCGTGTCTATCGGCCCAAGCGTCATCGCCATGACTCAGTTGTATTGCCAGCCATAATGCCTCAGTTTCGTTATCGGCATTTTTTACAATTCTGGAATTTCCACGAATTAAGTCTTCGGGACAAATCGGTGCCTGCCAACCGATAGGCATTTTGATGTCTTGACTTATTGTAATCGGGATTTTCATTCTTCCCTGCATTTCTAAATCATACTTGCCAACAGTACCGGTGGCGGTCAGCCTAAATGGTAGGTCAAGGTCCATTGAATCACTAATTACCAGCCTGCACCTATTGTTTACAGCAAGACGGTCAAGAACCGGGACGTGTTTCCACCTCCAATCTAAAATTATGGGGGCCTTTGAGAGCTCAAGGACGGCCAATAGCGTAGCCTCTCCGCCTCTTTGCGAAATATTTCGTGTGTCGATAATTGTGCCGAAATCCTCACACCAACCCCTTCCAGGAAAATCAGATAACACCTTTCGAGTCATCGAATTACTAGAGTTTGATTTTATGTCATTTACCAGGCGTTCGTACCTATCTTTAATCGCAAAATCTGACAATCTAGGATGGACTAATCTGAGCCAAAATCGCAAAATATCGAAAGGCAGATGTTGCGGTGGATGGCCTAGTAATTCTCCATCAACAACAGAAATACACTTTTCAGCCATGTTACTTGCAACGACTGATCTGTCTATTCTTCTGCCCAATATTGCATGTATTCCTCCTTGAGGCTTCACCACTGGGCCAGTGTTTCCTGCCCTGCCAACCTGAGATTCTCCATCACGAAGAACCTGTGGGAGTTCCGGCCAAAACCCAGACGGCAATGAAGTGAACCAACTACCAACACCCACTGGCCATGGGATTGTGTCATCCAACAATCTTGCCCGTACTAAACCAATTATCTTCGGCCTCTCCATCCACGCTGTCAAGGTCATCGGGCTTGACCGCTCAGGAGGGTAAGCTCTTCTCATAGATTCAATGTCCCACCAAACAGGTCCGTCTCCTCTTTGCACAGCCCAGCGCCAAGATTCAGCCTCCCCTGTGTTTCCATTGGAACTTATCAATACTCCACTTTCTTCATCCATAGGCCTTTCAGGCAACCCTAACAATGGGCCTGATGGTTGTGAGACGTAACCAAGTAACATCAGAGAGCCCTCTCTTGACAACACAATACCTGCCGCTCCTGGTGGTGGTGGCCACTGAACTAAATCGGTTAACCTCGCTATCCCATCGGCTTCCAATCTTGATAACCCTTGAGATGAAAGCCGGTATCTTGACCCGCGTAAATTTACATCATCCCTAACGACGTCCCCCGATTCTCGCAATTTTTTCAAGGCTGCCGAGGCGTGGGGAACCCTTATTGAAAGAGCTCGAGCAACCTCTGTGACTGTGCCTCCTCCATCTGCCAACCAATCGAGAACTCTTCTTTGATGAGTCGAACGTATTCGGTTACTGCGTTGCATTGTCACCAAATCTCTCCAATAAAGCATAACATATCAATATTTTTACTTACTAACATTTTTATTGTTACATTTAGTTACACATTTCCACTGGAGATTGTATTTATTAAATCCAGTTTAACAATAAAACCGCATTTACGTATCAAAATCATGGTAGTTAGTGTAACTTCAAGCACTTTGATGGCAGAACGGTTATATGGGCTGCTTCGCTCCTCTTGCATAACGGCCCCCCTACACATAGGAAATGGCCGGATGACAAGGAGGAGAATGCAGATGAAAACAGTAAGAATACGGGAGAAAATAAAGAAGTTCCTGGGCGATCGCCCGCGCAACACAGCTGAGATTTTAGAACACATCAACAGCACCATGCGTCACGGAACTACCAGTCAACAGCTTGGAAATGTTCTATCCAAGGATAAGGACATCGTCAAAGTAGGATACATCAAGCGCTCAGGCATTCTTTCTGGAGGATACGACATTTGCGAGTGGGCAACAAGAACATGGGTTTCCGATAATTGCCCTGGATGGGAAGAAGGACAGCCACTAATCATTGACTCTGAAGGCAACGTACAGACAAACGACCTAATCCGAAGAAGTTGAAATAATGATGAGTTACATTAGAAGCCTTACTGACGCAGACATCTGTATGTTTTGCGGCGGGTTGGTAGTAGGCAGCATTTGCACTCACTGTGGCATGGTTCAATAAATCACATGGCCTAAGTTACAGAAACTCCTCTAGGATGTTTTCTGCTACCATATAAGAATGAATTCTTATTATTCACCATTGTATATCGATAATGCTTCTTCGAGATTTGCACCATCGCAAATCACAGCTTTGCATGCAGCAGTCATCCTGACCGCTTCTTCGGTTGTCTTCTGATGAATATTCCTTCCAGTTGCAGCTCCACGGCAGCCAGATATTTGCATTTGATCCACAAGTCTTCCAAGGAATTCACGTGGAGGAAGAGAACCACCACCTGAACAGATAATTCCACATCGCCCGGCTGCTTCTGCAGCAATACCAAGACTTTCTGGCTGTGTCATTCCATCAAACGCTCTTGGGTAGTTTACCTTCGCAAAATCTGCACCTATACATGCAGCGACACCTGCCGCACCAGAAATTAACTGAGGGTCCTTTTCATCCGCAACTGCCTGTCCCCTTGGATACATCCAAACAACTGCAATCATACCTAATTCGTGCGCTTGTCGTATGAATGTAGCAGCCTCTGTTAGCATTTCATGTTCGTATTCAGACCCGATGTATACTGTGTAACCGATTCCAACAACATTGATTCCGTTGTGTAACAAAGACGAGACATCATCGATATCCCACATTGCTTGTGAAATTGGGTCTCTTTGCGCAGTTTTTACCATGTGTGATTTTGAATTCAATTTAACCAAATATGGAACGTCTGGATATTCTCTTGCGTACTGTGCAATCAAGCCCAACTGGCCGGCAAGTACACCTATTGTTCCCTGCTGATGGGCTTTTGCGCCAATTTCGAAAAGGTGGCCAGGATCGTTGGAGGACAGAGGTATTGTCTTGCCTCCATCGTAGAAGTCATCATTCAGGTGTTCAATTTTTTGATCACAGGCAAACAGATTCATCTTTCCAGTCCCACATGTGGCTGCATCCATGTTATCGATAAATGTCTCAATTAATTCATCTGGAACGTCGGCAGGAACAGGGTACTTGGTCGCCATTGCAAAGCCTAGTTCCTTTCAGGACTTCAAGACATCGTTCACAAAATTTTAGAAATTGATTAATTTAGTTAGAATCTAATTTTTTCTTTTCAACTATTCTTTCGCTAAGAATTGTGACAGGGTTACATGGAAAATGATTCATGAATCACTCCATGGCACAGTTGCTAACGAATTTTTGGCTTGTTAAACTTACTTTCCTTCGAACGATGGGACTCTTTTGTCGACGTACGCTGCGATACCTTCCTTAGCATCGCTGCTACCGAATAGAGCAGCCTGAAGTTCACGCTCAAGGGCCAAGTGATACTCGAATGGAATTTCTGGTCCAGTCTGGCAAGAACGCTTGATGTTTCCAACAGCCTTTGTTGCCTTGTTTGGTAGAGTAAATTGGCTAGCCCAATCTAGAACATCACGGCGGAAATCGTCTGCATCTCCTTCCCACAAATGATTGATTAGGTTACAATCAAGAGCATCTTCGAAAGACATCAATTCACCAGTGACCATCATTTCAAGTGCTTTGGCCTTTCCAATTAGACGCGTTAAGCGAGCTGTTCCACCTGTTCCAGCGAGAACACCTAAGTTGATCTCTGGAAGGCCAACCTTGCCAGCGTTCTTGCGTGCGATTCTGATATCTGCAGCCATAGCGATTTCAAGACCGCCACCAACAGCGTGGCCGTTCATTGCACATATGACTAGTTTTGTTGTCTGTTCGAATCGGGACAATGTCTCGTTAGCGTGAAGACAGAAGTTGTATTTGAAGCCTGGTGAAACACTGTTTAGCATCTGAATTGAGGCTCCAGCGGAGAAGAATTTGGAGCCATGACCGGTGATGACAATCACAGTGACATCATCATCGAAACGTGCCTTGATGATAGCTGTGTCAATATCTCTCATCATTTCGTGAGTGTAGGTGTTTGGACCCATAGCTTCTCCTTCGATTGGGGCGCCAGCAGAGTCGGATGCTAATTCGATAACTGCGATACCATTGTCTGTGGTTCCGTAGTTGACTAAACGGTTTGGCATAGGTTCTAACTTGAGTCCATATAAGTCGCTCATGTGTTAGTCCAAAAGGGTCCGCTTAATGAGTCAATCGCTGCTCTCGCTGAAAGATGTATTACCACCAGCACGACGGATTTTATCCCATCGCTCTCCGACACTTTTTGCGGCTTCTGACTGCTCCCATACGTCTCTCTTCTTCGCTTTTCTGAAGGGCAATCGCCTAACTCCTCGGCCCATTGCTTTGGAATCGGATTTTAGCATAAATGGGTTTACCAGCGTGTAGAGCAATGATTTGTACCACTTCGGGCGGAATAATTTACCAATCCAAACAAGTCCATCTCCCCTTTTCTTTTGGTCCTTCATCCAAGCCTTGCACATATATTTGAAGGTGCGATCGCCTACTCTATTCATCAAAAACCGGTTCGCTACAGATGTTTTCACATAAGGCATAAGTTGTTTCTTTACCTCAGTCTCATAGTCACATTTGCCCAAAATATCCTGAGCGGCTAAGTATCCAGACCAAACAGCCATTCTCATTCCAAAGCCCCACATGAAATCCTGTAATCCACCCGATTCGCCAACATAGTAGCGACCATCTTGGAAATAATTTTTGTTTATAGTAAAGTCTCCTTTGCCCCCAACCCTCTTGATTGGCTGCATGTCAATTTCAGGGTAATTTTTCTGATACCAAGCAATCGTTTCATTGAGAAATCTGTCTGTTTTCCTTTGTTTTCTCCACAGACATGTACAAATTAGGCCAACTCCGTCGATTATAATTAGGTATGAATACGAACCTGGTGCCAATTTATCATTCATTTGAAATGCTATGTGATTAGGGTGCTTAGTTGTGAAAATTTCACCATAGGCAACGGCACTGGTTCCTTTGGGCCCACAGGCAATAATCTGGCAGTCTTTTTCCTTCACACGGCTTTTGTAGTGAAGTTTTGCACCCGCTGCAAGTGCCATACGCTTGAAGCCCTGGTCTATTGTATGTTCAGATGTACCTCTTTCCACGATTCTGTATGCAACCTTGGGCGAGTAGGTTTTGGTTATTTCATCATCAGGATGAATCAAATCTACTTCACTAAACTCCGTAGCTTTGAATTCACCAGGGTCATATCCCCAACTCACTAATTGATCGAAAAAATCTGCATCCATCGACCAATTTTCAAGAGCCTGAAAATCACCATCAAAGCGTTGACCTGAATCCTCTCTTATGTCATGCACATGAACTTCAACACCTGCTTTTGCCAATGTCGTTGCTGCTGCGAGACCTGACAGACCGGCGCCCATTATGTGAATAGGTCCGGCCTGTGCCATGATACCCCATGTGTAAGGATGGTTTCAAAGATGCGGCACTCTTGGACTTGTCATGCAGGGGGATATTTTCGTACAAGAAGCCCCTGAGGAACTCGATGTGGACCGGCTAAAAGACCATCTTAACACAGAAGGGTGCGGTGCAGTCGTTTCATTTGTCGGCCTTACAAGGGGCATAGATAATGATGAAGAAGTGCTTAGATTGGAATTCGACGCTTGGCAAGACCAACTATCAGGAACACTAAGACTCTTAGCCGAGCAAGCGATAGCTAAATTTGGGTTAAAATCTGTAGCTATGTCACACAGAACTGGAGCTGTCGGACCAGGAGAGAACATCGTTGCTATTCATGTTGCGAGCCCCCACAGAAAAGAGGCCTTCGAAGGATGCTCGTGGCTTATTGATGAACTAAAAAATCAAGCTCCACTATGGAAAAAGGAAGTAAAACCAAGCGGAGCTACATGGAAAGCAGGTTTGGGGTGATAAAATGAAAAAAAGTATCCAAGGAGTTGTTGACATAGGCGCTAAACCTATTTTGGAAAGGAGGGCCATTGCAACTGGTATGGTCCACCTATCTGTCGAATCTAAGAGTTCTATCCTAAACAAAAAAGTGGGGAAGGGAGATGTTATCGAAGCTAGCACGATTGCAGCAATTCAGGCTGTAAAGGAAACACCCCGAATAATCCCCCATTGCCACCCTATACCTCTCGAAGGTTGCAGAGTCGATTGGCAATGGGAGGGAAATGGGCTCAGATGTACAGTTGAGGTTACTGCTCATTACAAAACCGGAATAGAAATGGAAGCTTTGACAGGTGTCACAGCAGGCTTGCTGTGCGCCCTTGACATGGTGAAATCAACAGAGAAGGATTCCAATGGACAATATCCTGAAACTAAGATCACTGACATTATTATTGTAGAAAAACACAAATCAGATTAAGCGCTTTGTTGATGGAGGGGATTGTTATCGTGGTAAACATGCAGAGGACGGCTGACTTAGCTCATCATTTCTTAGAAGCAGTCGACCAAGCGGCTATCGCAAGTGCAGCATGGCGAGGATTGGGAGATAAAAATGCAGCAGATGCTGCAGCAGTTGAAGCAATGAGGAAAACATTCGATAAAGTTCCATTTGATGGCAGGGTAGCAATTGGAGAAGGCGAAAGAGACGATGCTCCCATGCTTTTCATCGGTGAAGAACTTGGAAATCAGGTCGGAATTGAAGGAGCGTTACAGATTGATATCGCTGTGGACCCGTTAGAATGTACAAATAATTGTGCAGATAATACCCCAAATTCAATCGCTGTACTCGCCGCAGCACCGAGAGGGACCTTGCTCCATGCTCCTGATTGTTACATGGATAAAATTGCAGCAGGACCTGAATTGGCAGGGCACGTCAATCTTGACGCAGGTGTAGCATATAACCTAGAACAGGCTGCTGATGTGTTGGATAAACCAATTTCTGATGTCAGAATTGTTGCACTGGACAGAGAAAGGCATGCATCACTGTTCAAAGAGGTGAAGGAGGCTGGGGCACAGTTACATCTCATGGGTGATGGGGATGTATCTGCAGCGATATGGGCTGCCCGCCCAGATGGACCTTATGATATGCTTCTCGGAATCGGAGCAGCACCAGAGGGGGTAATTACTGCTGCCGCAATTTTGGGAATAGGTGGTATTTTTGAGGGAAGGTTAGTTTTCCGTTCAGAGGAAGAAGAGAGAAGAGCCGGTGGAATGGTGGACGACGACCTAACTCGCCTTTGGGATGCTTCAGATCTTTGCCGCTCTGATGATGCGATTTTCGCAGCATCCGGAGTTTGTGATGGCTATCTGCCGGGTGTAATTGTTGGAGAAAATTCTGTTCAAACTTTTGCGGAGCTAATAGACGTTCAAACCGGCCAAGTAACACGTCATGACCGGATTCACACACTGTGATAATATGGTAAACCAATTACGCATAGAAGTTAGACTACCAGAAGGCCATTGGTCTGGCGATGTATCAAGGGAGCGCCCTGAGGCTGTTCTTCGTATCGAAGAGACTATGCCGTTAGGAAGAGGAAGAGGTGCTGCAAAAATTTCATCATCTTATGAGATAATAAATGAACTCAATTCACACCCAGGGATAGACGAGGTTAGAGACCTTGGAGGTAATCGATACGTGGTTGATATCGCTCCCAAGGGAGGTGGTTACATCAAAGAGATTCGTTTGGCTGGAGTGATACCAAGATCTCCTTTCGAAGTCAGAGACGGATGGGTTGATTGGACAATAGAATGCTCATCGGAGAAAAGCAGAGAGCTGGTAAAATTGTTAAGAGATAGTGACATTCCATACCGAGTTGTCTCGACAAGAACAAAAGGAGCAAGGATACTAACACCTAAGCAGAGATTAATCTTCGATTCGGCTCTTAATGAAGGATACTGGGAAACGCCAAGAAGAATAACTTTGAGTGCCCTTGCAGTTTCGGTAGGATTGAGTAAGTCAACTCTTTCTGTACACCTCCATAAAATCGAGGGAATAGTGTTGAACATGTTTGCTGAGGACATACGGCGTAATTCGCCGTAACAATACTTATACGAACATGTTCGCAAATATCTGAATAGTAAGAGGTTTCTGCCCATGCCATGGCAGAGTTACCTAAAACATGGGAAGACTGGGTCGCTAATTTTAGCGAATGGCAAGATAGAGTTGGTTTTAATAGAGAATGGTTGGGTGATTTTGACCTCTCAATTCTTTTTGACTGGGACCGTGCAGGAGATACAATCGAATTCGGCGATTATGCTGGCAGAGCAAAGTGGGAAAGAGCACTTCAAGTTCCACACCAGAACATTCGTGATGCACTGATATCCATGATTACTGTCCAAGGCGATACCGAATTCGCATCGGTAGAGCAACAAAGGCATCTGCTCGCAACCGCTCCGACTGACTTTGACCGCTATTCGGCAGCAAGAATAATGGCTGAAGAACAAAGACATGGGTGGCAAATGGCCTACTTATTGATGACCTATTTCGGCCAGCAAGGACGCCGTGAAGCACAGAAATTACTAGAAAGAAATGCTCAGGAAGGCGACAGACTG
>Ga0160423_10000465_pt1 | contig 33072 bp, 57 predicted proteins | sample CRUFie14St8metaG_FD_108191 | JGI IMG/M metagenome (GOLD analysis project Ga0160423, IMG submission 108191) | Marine microbial communities from the Costa Rica Dome - CRUD Field 142mm St8 metaG | ecosystem: Environmental > Aquatic > Marine > Oceanic > Photic zone | place: Costa Rica: the Eastern...
CCTCCAACAGCAACTTTTACTTTAACAGGTAATCCAGTCATATTTGGTTTTGACATTGACGCAGATGTTGGAACTTTTGCGTTAACTGGAAACAGTGCAACTCTTCGTCATGGAAGAATTTTATCTGTAGATAGTGCATCACAATTTACTTATGCATTTCAAGAATTTAAAGTTAGAGGTTGGTTTAGTCCAACAGTGCCACCAGCAATATGGACGGAAGCAGCTTAACGTGGTACTATTATTAAATAGGAGATTTTAATGGCTATTACTATTACAAAACCAACTGTTGGCGGTAGTGAAGGAACGTGGGGTCAAACCATAAATGATGCACTTGATGTTATTGTAGACGCTGCAAATGGTACAACAGGAACACTTGCGCCTGATTTAACAAAGCTTACGATTAATGGCACAGACGTTACCTCTACGGCTTCAGATATAGTGCTGCAATCAGACCTGTCTGCTTTAATGACAAGTTTTCAGCTAGAAGATGGTGATGGTACTGAAGTTACTATTTCAAATGGTAAAGAGGTAAAATTCGTTGAAGGAACTGGCATAGATATAAACTGGACTGATACATCTACTGGTTCAGACGGTGATCCTTACGATTTAACTTTTTCTCTTAAAGAAGATTTACGGTCTACAAGCAACGTGGATGCTTATACTGGCAATAATAGTGATTATGTTCACTATGATGCAGATGTTGGGATGCGTTTTTACACTGCTGGTAACGAAGATATGAGGTTAACTGATGGCGGTGATTTGCACGTTGACGCAAACATTATTGGGTACTCAACAACAATTTCAGATCAAAGACTAAAGCACGATATTAATAAAATTGATAACGCATTAGATAAAGTTTCTCAAATAAATGGCTATACATTTACTTACAATGAAAATGGAAAACTTAGTGCAGGGGTTGTGGCACAAGAAATTGAAAATGTTTTACCTTCTGCGGTAGAAAACAAAAAATTAGCTTTTAGCGGTCAAGAAGATGTTGAATATAAAACAGTACAATACGATCAGCTTCATGGACTTTTGATAGAAGCCATAAAAGAACTAAAGGCTGAAATAGAGGAACTTAAAAATGGCATTGCCAAGTAGTGGTCAAATAACAATAAATCAAATCCACGTTGAGGCAGGGGGGTCTAGTGGTTCTGAAGCAACAATAAATGATGGTGATATTCGATCTTTGATTGGTAAAGATAGTGCAGTGCAAAACGCATTTAATGAATATTATGGTTCTGCTTCAACTTCCCCTACCGCAAACTATATAGGAAGATTAACAACAACAAATGACGGTTTTCCAAGCTCACCAAATGCTGGTTATATTACACTTAGCTCTGATTACATTAATAATACTTATTATCCAAAAACAAAGTTGGTTGTAATATGCACCCAATTAGCTGGGACAGCTACACCTCTTAATTCAACGTGCAGTATACAAGGTCAATTTGGAAACACTTCGGTTCAAAGTATGACTTTAGCAGTTAGGCAAAATACCCCTCATCAAACCGCAATATATTATTTAGAAACAAACGCATCAGGTCAAACACTTGTACTTGGGCAAGGGGGAACTGGTAGATCATCTTTAGATGTATATGAGCTTTACGATTATGGAAGCACAACACCTTACACAACAGATACAGCATCAAATAGTAATTCAAACAGCCAAACTATTACTGTTAATAGTAATTATAATGGCGTAACTATTGGTTGCGGAATGTCATCGTTTGGTGGAACAAATACAACAACTGTATCTAATGCTGACGCAGTGCAACAAATTCAATTAGAGAGTGCAACAGCACATTTTTCTTGGAAAGATGAAGGTACGCCATCAGGAAACAGAAGTTATGCTGCTTCCACTTCTGGAGCTTCATCTACTGGAGTAGACTTATGTACAGCATCGTGGAAATAATATGCCTTTAGTACCATTAGATTTAAAAGCAGGATTTTACAGAAACGGCACTGATCTTGATGCTAGTAATAGATGGCGTGATGGTAGCCTTGTAAGATGGCGTGATGGCTCTTTGCGGCCAATAGGAGGATGGCAAGACTTCAAAAAGGGTTTTTGTACTAATCCAGTTAGAGGCGCACACGCTTGGGAAAGTAACAATGGTGATGCTTATTTTGCGGCTGGAAGCTACAATGAATTAACAGCAATGCTTGGTTCAGGAACAGTTTATGATATTACGCCTGTCACAATGTCTACTGGCAGAGAAGATGCAGGAATTAATTTAGGTTTTGGTGGTGGTTTTTATGGCACTGGATATTTTGGTACGCCAAGACCATCAACGGGTACATATTCAGAAGCAACATCGTGGTCACTTGATAACTTTGGTCAGTTTTTGGTTGGGGTTCATTATGATACAGGTACGCTTGTAGAATGGCAGCTTGGTTCTAGTGCCGTAGCTGCGCCTGTTTCAAATGCTCCTACAAACAATCTTGGCTTGGTTGTTACAGAAGAAAGATTTATATTTTTATTAGGCGCAGGTGGTAATCCCAGAAAGGTACAGTGGTGTGATAAAGAAGCAAACACCACTTGGACACCTGCGGCAACTAACGAAGCAGGTGATTTTACTTTGCAGACAAGTGGTCAAATAATGCAGGGTTTAAATACCAGAGGTCAAACCTTAATTATTACAGATAGTGATGCTTTTGCTGCAAAATATCTTGGACCGCCTTATGTTTATGGTTTTAATCGTGTGGGAACGTCTTGCGGTGCAGTTTCGCGTATGTCAGCAGTTGATACTGATATGGGTGCTTTTTGGATGGGTCAAAAAGGTTTTTTTGGTTTTGATGGTAACACTGTTAAAGAGATACCTTGCGAAGTACATGATTATGTTTTTGACGATATAAATGTTAACCAACAATCTAAAATTTGGGCTTTTAGCAACACTGAGTTTAGTGAAGTTTGGTGGTTTTATCCATCGGCAGGTAGTTTAGAAATTGATAGATATGTAGCTCTTGATTTATTAGAAAATCATTGGTTAATTGGTAACTTATCAAGAACAGGCGGCGTATCTAGGGGTGTATTTAGAAGTTGTATTATGAGCGGTGAATACGTTGAAAATTTAACGTATAATGTAACTGTTGCAAACGATAGTGGTAATAAATATTATATTTCTAGTTACTCTGGGTCTGCGCCAACAATAAGTTTTAGAAAAGGAAATACTTATCGGTTTGACCAATCAGATAGTAGTAATTCTTCGCACCCGTTTCAGTTTTCTACAACGTCAGATGGCACACATGGAGGTGGAAGCGCCTATACAACAGGTGTCACAGTAGTGGGAACGGCTGGAACGGCTGGCAGTTATGTAGAGATAGCAGTTACAGACAGCACACCTTCAACGCTGTATTATTATTGTTCTAATCACGCAGGTATGGGGGGAACGATTAATATTATAGAGCCAGTAATAGTTTATAACCATGAACAAGGTTTAAATTATGAAAATGGATCAATTTTTTGTGAGACTGGACCTATCTCAATAGGTAGTGGTGATCAGGTTGCAAAAGTAACTGACGTAATACCAGACGAAAAAACACAAGGCGATGTTGATTTAAAATTTAAAACACGATTTTACCCAAACGACACAGAAACAACACATGGACCATTTAACCCAAGTAATCCTACTTCAGTAAGGTTTACTGGAAGACAGTTGAGGATGAGAGTTGAAGGTGATCAGCCTACTGCTTGGCGTGTTGGAACAATGCGGCTTGAAACAAAAGCAGGGGGTAGGCGATAATGCCAGTCACGCCACCAGTCATAGGAACAGATATACGTCAATGGGGTAGAGAGCTTAACCTTTTTCTAAGCAGAAATTTAGGAAAGTTATTCTTTAAATCATCGGGTGATACTCCTGCGGATAATGGTATTTTCTTGTGGGATGATGAGAATAATTATCCTGTAGTTTCCTCAGACGGTGTTTTTAGACAGGTTGCCATGAAGCAAGCCACGCCAAGTAGTAGCACTGGTGCGGCTGGTGATGTGGCAGGCATGATAGCTTGGGATACTAATTATATTTATATTTGTACGGCTGCACATGATGGCTCAACAGCAATTTGGAAGAGGGTAGCATTGTCTACATATTAAATGCCTAAAGATACAATACTATCAGATGATTTAGAAAAATGCCGCCCTTGGATTGAGGCGGCTTTGGATTATACAGGCGGTACACATGCTTGGGAAGATATAGTAAATAGCATAGCTTCTGGGACAATGCAGTTATGGGCCGCTGACAGGGGGTGTATTGTGACTGAAATTGTGGTATATCCTAGAAAGAAAGTTTTAAATATTTTTTTAGCTGGCGGCGAATTGGATCAAATACTAGATATGGATCACGACGTAAAAAGATGGGCAAAAGAGCATGGCTGTACAGCGGCTACAATGATGGGTCGCATGGGATGGAAAAAACCGTTGGCAGCATTGGATTGGAAGCTGCAACACGGATGTTTTTTAAAGGAGTTTAATGATGGCTAAAGGTGGTAGAGAAAGTACAGATCAAACATTGCCTAAATTTTTTGAAACTGCTCTTCAGCAAGGAGTAGGAATGGGCACAGATTTGGCAGCAATGCCTTATGCGGAGTATAGGGGGCCAGATGTAGCAGCTTTTTCTCCGATGCAGCAAGCGTCATTTCAAAACACTCAAGATGCAGCGGCTGCATTTGGAATGAACTCAGGCGCAGGATCTTACATGCCTACACCCGTTCAAGATGGTGGTATAATAGGATATTCGGCAGCGCCATTGTACGATGCTGCAAAAGCAAATTTAGAGGCAAGCTCCCCAGCAACGGCTGATTACATAGCAAGCTTTGGAATAGATCCAGTTACTGGCGAAATGGGTGTTAGAGCCCCAGATAGTCAGCCAGTAGCGTTAGAAATGCAATCAAGAGGAAGAAGGGGTAAATAATATGGCTGGCAGTGCAAATCCTTCAATGGTTCAACCAGTAATGAACCCATATCAGAGAGCATCGAGCGCAAACATGCAAGCGTTCAGCACATACTCAAATCCAGCGGCTGCGGCTGCTAATATGATGAACCCGTATCAACAACAAGTGGTTGACGCCACAATTCGTGACGTAGGTAATGCGGCGCAAGTGGGGCTAAACCAAATAGGCGCACAAGCGCAAGGCGCAGGGGCTTTCGGTGGTTCTAGGCAAGGTATTGCAGAAGCTGAAGCACTCAAGGGCTTTAATCAGCAAGCTTTAGATCAAGTAGCAAGATTAAATCAACAGGGCTACCAGCAATCGATAAACAACGCATTCACCGCAGCATCAGGACTGCAAAATGTTGGTAATCAAGCTTTTGCAATGGGTAACACTTTAGCTGACAGGCAAATGCAGCAAGGACAAATGCAACAGGCAGCAATGCAAAACTTGATAAATTCTGGCAAACAACAATTTGCAGGATATACAGGTCAACCTCAGCAAAATCTAAATGCTCTGTTGTCTACAATCTCAGCGCAACCTAATTTAGCTGGCGAAACTAAGAGCTTCCAGCCAGGATTGTTTAACTATCTACAGTTTGCGGCTGGTCTAGCCTAAGATGCATAATCGCGCACATATAATGCAGATGGCTGCACAAATTGCGCGGAATGAGGGCATCGATGAGGATTTATTTTTATCTCTCATACAGCAAGAAAGTAATTTCAATCCAGACGCTGTTAGCTCAAAAGGGGCTATAGGTTTATCTCAGTTGATGCCAGAAACAGCCAAAGAGCTTGGCGTCAATCCAAACAATATGATTGAAAACTTAACGGGTGGTGCGCGATATTTAAAACAACAGCTAGACGCATTCCCTAGCAGAGAACTAGCGCTGGCTGCATACAACGCTGGGCCAACAAGAGTAAGAGATTTAGGTGCAATACCTGACATACCAGAAACGCAAAATTTTGTTAAAAATATTCTTGCACGAATGCAAAACACAAACAAACAAATGCCGCTAAATGCGACAGGATTACTAGCTCAAGATCAAACAGACGGGAATAAGCCAATGTCACGAAACTATAATTTTTTAGATTATCTTATGGGCAACGCACGTCAACAGCCAAACAATACAACTCCAAGAATGTCCCCGTTACGAAGGGCTGGAATAGCGGCTGATGCTTTAATTTTGCGAGGTTATGGACAAGGCCAACAGCTTCGTGAGCAAGGAATGGAACAGTTAGCACTAGAGAAGCAGACAAGGGATAGAAACGATACAATTAAAATGTTCGAACAAAGGGCAGCGGCTGGTGATACCGTAGCATCTCAAATATTGCAGGGATTGCGAAGCGGTTCTCTAACGGTCAAAGATGCAATGAGCTTGTATTACGGGCAGATGTTTAAAAAGGATGATAGTACCTCGTTTATGAAAAACTATAAATACCTAACTGAAGAATTGAAGATGGCTCCCGAAGAGGCTCTTGCACAAGCTGGTAAGGTTACAGGCAGTAATACAAATATTGATATGGGTGGCTCTGGCGATCAGGATAAGTTTGCTGAGTTAGATGCCAAAAAACTAAACGATGTAGGCGCAATCGGTTTAGATGCTGGTGGAACTTTAGCAAGAATTAATAGGCTAGAAGGTTTGCTGCAAAATATTGATACTGGTTTGGGTACTTCTATAAAAGCGTTTGCTGGACGTTTTGGAATACAAACAGAAGGACTTTCAAATATACAGGCCGCTGAAGCTTTAATTAACAGTTTGGTTCCCATGCAGCGTCCAGCAGGGTCTGGCCCCATGTCTGACGCAGACTTGGCACTATTTCAGAGGTCGTTACCTTCATTAATTAATAGTCCACAAGGTAACCAGCTTATTATAGATACGATGCGTGGAATAGCAGAGTATGATAGGCAGGGAGCGGATATTGTGCAAAGGTATAGAAGCGGAGAGATTACAGTTGCTCAAGCTTTCGGTGAACTAAACGCTAGATCAGACCCATTGGGTTGGTTAGATAAATCTGGAGCTACTGGTGAGGGCAACCAAGAAGTTTCAACCTTCACAACAGAAAATGGCTTAACATTCGAGATAATCAAATGAGTGAAACAACAGCATCAGACGTTCAAAAATTATCTGCAATTCCAACAGGCAAGGCTGGCATTCGCATAAAGGATAACAGGATTTTCATAGACGGCGTCAATGACGGCAACCCGATCATTGTGACAGATCCCAAGTGGAAAGACATGACCCTTGAGGAAAAAGGTAAAGCAATCGAGGAAATAATTAAAATTGTTAAGCCTACAGAGTTTGGCAGGGCTTACGCTCAAGGTGCTTCCGTAGGTACTAGTGATGAGGTTATTGCAGCGGCAACCAATCCTAGAGCGGCATTGAGTGCAGCAATATCTGGTGAAGGTCCAGAAAGCCAAGCATACTATGATAGGTTAGCAGAAGAGCGACGCAGATTAGCTCAGTTTAGAGAGCAATATCCAACAGATGCATTAGTTGCTGAAGCTGGTGGCGCATTGACAACGGGTGCTCTCGCAGGAATTGCAACGGGTGGTGGCAGTACAGTCGCGACAGGTTCTCAACTTGCGCGTCTTGGCAATTTAGCTAAGACAGGTGCAAAAGTAGGCGCAGTTGAGGGTGGCTTGTACGGGTTTGCTCAAGGTGAGGGTGGCCTTGGGAATAGGTTGAAAAACAGTGCTATAGGTGCATCACTAGGATTGACGATAGGCGGCGCAATGGGACCAGCGGCACTTGGTTTGCAAATTGGTGGTCAGCAAGTCATCAAAGGAGCAAAAAGATTATTTGGTGGCAAAGGTGGTCAGGCAGTTGAAGCTGAGTTGCAAAGACTAGCAAAAGCTACAGATTTGAGCATTGACGAAATTGTAGAGGGCGTTGCTAACGGATCAATTATGGCAGAAAATGAAACTCTGCGAATGACTGTCAGAGCTCTTATGAAAGAGGGCGGCGTCCCAGAAACCATGATCCGTAGAGTGTTTCAAGAGAGCCAACAGCGGATGACGCCACTAGGCACGACTAGAGATCCTGCAAGACAAGCCGTAAAGCGAAAAGAATTATTCGACGAAGTTGAAGGTTACCTACAGCGTAACAACGAGCTTACAGAGAAAAATCCACTTGTTGTCGAAAAAGAATTTGATGCAGCGGTACGCAAGGCAGAAGGAGAAGATTACGCAAAAATCAAAGGTTATAAAACAGACACTGTACCGCTTGAAATAAATCGTCCAATCATTGAAGCTGTAAGTGCTTTCCCACAGATAGCCAAAGAGCTAGAGCAAGTTGTTTTGTCAAGGTCCAGAGGCTCAAGATTTTTCAACGTACAGACTGTGGATGGCGAAAAAGTTGTTAGCATGAACAGGCCATTAACATTAGAGGAAGCGGAATTAGCGAGGCGCTGGTTTAGGGACGAAGCACAAAGTCTCCAACAGGGCAACGCAATGAAAAGTAGACTAAATGAGTACAGGTTCCAGATCCAAAATCCTTTATTTGATTTTTCTGATGATTTAAGAGTAGCAAATTCCAAAGCAGCACAGACAAGAACTGCCAAGGATTTATTTGAGTTTGGTAAAACGATATTTAACAAGTCGTTTGATGAAGTAGACGCTATGCTGCGTCCACATCAAGACAATCCGCAAATGATGAAAGCTTTACGGGCTGGAGCTCTGGTAGATTTTAGAAAGAAAACTGGTCAGCGAGGCAACAAAGCATTTGCCAGCAAACTAAACAATCCAGACAACAAAGAAGCACAAATTTTTGATATGATATTTACAGCGGATGAACGAGAGGTGCTTATTCCAAAAGTTGCTCAAGCTGCGTATTCTCAGGAAGCGGCTAACGCAATTATTCAAGGGTCTCCAACATCACTTACAGACGCCGCTGGTAAACGAGTAGGTGCAGAAATTACCGCTGGTGAAGTTGCTACAGCATTATCAACCCCAGTAAATCCAATTGGTGGAGCTAATGCGATGGCTTCTATGGCAACAAAATTTGTAGCAAGTATCAATCCAAACTTGAGTGAAAGACAACGTGTCAGAGTTGTAGAAGTGTTGCTATCAGAAAATCCAGAGTTGGTCAGACGGGCTCTATCTGACAACAGAGGTATGGATGCTCTTGTTTCTGCAATCAACAGAATTTCAAAAGGTTTGGCTGTTGGCCCAAGACAGGCGACTATTCAACAGCAAACTCAAAGTGAGGGTACTTTAAATCAGCTTGCCGTCGGTGGTGCTCAAGCAGCCCGTGGTTTGTTATCTGGTCCATAGGAGAAATAAATGCAGTTAGAACCATTAGATAAAGACGAAATCGAAAGCATTGTTTCCAAAGCAATACAGGACGCTGTGGATTTTATCCAAGCAGAAATAGAGCCTCAGAGAACAAAAGCCCAGCGCTACTATGACCTAGAATGTGATCTTGGTTACGAAGAAGGTAGAAGCAGTGTTGTTTCAAGCAAATGTCGGGAAGTTGTTCGTGGCATCAAACCTTCACTGCAACGAGTTTTTTTGCAAAATGACAAGCCAGTAGAATTTATCCCACGGGGTCAGGAAGACGTAGCAGCGGCTGAACAGGCGACACAATTTATCAATTACAAGTTTGGTCAGTTAGATGGATACAAGTTGATTAGCGATGTTTTCCAAGATGCTTTAGTTAAGAAAACAGGTATTGCTTACTGCTATTACAACGAAGAAATGAAACAGGAAACGCACACGATGCGTGGTCTGTCAGATGATGAGTTTGCTTTGGTTACCCAGCCAGATGAAGTTGAAATTGTTGAGCATGAGCAAACAATGAAAATCGACATGGATCAAGATGGTGTCGAAATAGAAATGCCTACGCATGATGTAACCCTTGTCAAAAATTATGAGGATGGTGAGATTTGCATTGAAAGCATCCCACCAGAAGATTTTTTTGTAGACAGAAATGCTAGATCAATCGAAGACTTTTACGTGTGTGGTCATAGCACAGAAATGCGTATTGCAGATTTATTGGCAATGGGCTTTGACTTGGATGACTTGGCAGACATCGATAAAACTGAATATTCCGTTACAGATGACGAAGCGGAGTTTGAACGTCGTGGTTATGCTGTTGACGATACTGAAGACGAAAATCCTACTGTTTCGTCAACAAAAGTAACCGTTACGCAAGCTTTTATGGAGCTTGACGTGCAAGGAACAGGCGTCCCCCAGCTTTATCAATTTCTTTGTGTAGGTGCTCAATACAAACTTTTAAATTTTTACGAAGCAGATACCGCTCCGTATGCAATTTTTGAAATAGATCCAGAGCCTCACGCATTCTTTGGAACCAGCTTGGTAGACCTAACGATTACAGATCAGGATGCATCTACGTCGATGCTTCGTGGCATTTTGGATAATGCGGCTTTGACAAACAATCCAGCCGTTCAGATACTTGACGGTCAGGTTGCCGTAGAGGATTTACTTAACAACGAAATAGGACGGGTGGTCAGAGTTAAGTCGCCAAATGCGATAACAGAAATGGCGGTTCCATTTACAGCGGCTCAGACACTGCCAGCCCTACAGTATTTTGACCAGCTAGTAGATAACAAAACTGGCGTTAGCAAAATGGCGCAAGGCTTAGATCCAGAGGTTCTCAAAAGCGCTACAGCTACCAGCGTTGCTGCATCGATGGAAGGACAGGCTGGGCAAGCGGAAGTCATTGCCAGAAATTTAGCTGAAGGTGGCATGAAACGTCTGTTTAGGATGATGTTAGATCTTTACGTCAAAAATACTGACAAAGAAGAAATTATGCGTATGAACGGTTCGTTTATCCCCGTAGACCCACGTGCATGGTCCACAGACATGGATTTGATGGTTAACGTAGGGTTGGGTACTGGAAGAGAAAACGAGCGTCTAGCGTCCCTTCAGATGGCTTTTGGGGTGCAACAGCAAATTTATCAAACATATGGCCCAATGAACGGGGTTGTTACTCTTACGCAGATTAGAAATACATTAGCGGATATTTTAGCTATCGGTGGCATTCGAAATCCAGATCGGCACTTTATGCCAATGTCACCAGAGATTGAGCAACAAATGATGATGCAAGCGCAGCAACAGCAAATGATGATGGCACAACAGCAACAGCAAGCAGATCCAGCGCAAGCATTGATGCAAGCTGAAGCAATGAAAGCCCAAACAAAAGCTCAGATTGACATGGCTAAAATGTCTATGGATAATCAGTACAAAATGCATGAGCTTGCAATGAAAGATGATTTAGAGCGAGATAAGATGGTTCAAGATTTAGCTGTAGAAGTTGCCAAAGTGCTTGGTCAATATGGAACGGCTGTTGATGTTGAAGGAATTAAACAAGAGCAAAATGCTGTTCGCCAGCATAATGAACAAATGATGGGTGGAATGAATGGATCTGGCGGCTATTGAATTAAAGGCTAAAAAATCCAAATCTTTATTAGAAGATGAACGATTTTTGGAAGTCTTACAGGATTTGCGAAAAACTCAATTTGACGTTTTCGCAAGTAGCAGCGCCTCAGAGGTGGAAAAACGTGAGGATGCTCACGCCATACTTAGGGCATTAACTGAAATCGAGAGATTACTAAACGCGAATGTAGACGCTGTAACTCTCTTAGCAAAGAAGGGAAAGCACCGTGGAAACGACTAACCCATTAGGTGGCAATTTAATGGATGTTGCCGACAGCCTAATTATGGAAAATCCATCTAATCCAGAACCAAAAGCAGAGGAAGCTGTTGAGGCAACTGAGGACACTCAGACTGAAGCAGTAGAGGATGCCGATGTAGTAGAGGATGTCGATGATACATCAGACATCGATGAGGAAGTTTTAGAAACTGAACAAGCTGATGTTGAGGATGTTGAGGAAGAAGAGCCAACAGTTGATCCAGAGCCTTATTACACTGTCAAAGTTGATGGTGAGGAACGAGAGGTAACCTTGGAAGAGCTGAAAAGGGGCTACTCAGGACAAAAGTACATCCAAAAGGGCATGACCGAAGTTGCAGAAACACGCAAACAATTCGAGCAAGAGCAACAAGAAACTGCCCGTGAACGTCAATTGCTGAAAACTTTAATTACTCAAATGCAGCAAGGTGGTATGCCTGTTGTGCCTGAGTATCCAAGCGAGGAGCTTGCAGAGAGTGACCCTTGGGGATACCAGAGAGCAACGGAGCAATATCGTCGCGCCGTAGATTTACGTCAGCAATGGGAACAAAACGTAAAGTATATTGCTCAAAGAGAGCAAGAAGCGCAGGATCGTGCATACGCAGAAAATCTAGAACAGCAACATTTAAGGTTAGCTGAATGGATGCCTGAGTTTAAGGACGAAACTAAACGTAAAGAACTCATTGCGGATATGACCAAAAAAGCGAAAAAGCACTATGATTTGACAGATGATCAAATCAGTACAGTACAAACCGCTGAAGAGGTTCGTATTCTTAACGACGCGCTGAAATGGCGAGAACTTCAGTCCAACAAACCAACAGCTAAGAAAAAAGCTGAAGGGGCGAGACCAGTTGTTAAGCCAGCGGCTAAACGAGCGGCAGGGTCTGCAAAGGCAAATAGAAGGACTAAGGCAACGACGGCAATGAAACAATCAGGAAGCACAGATGATGTTGCAAACTGGTTATTATCTTAATCTTTTGTCAAAAGGACTAAAATCATGGCTGTAACAGCTAACACAAATGAGACATATGATGTCACAACAATTCGTGAGGATTTGCAAGAAGCATTAACCTCGATAACTCCAACAGAAACTTTGCTGATGAGCACAATTGGCTCTAAGAATGTTGACAACACCTACTTTGAGTGGGCAGAAGTTGACCTTGCGGCAACTAGTGCAAATAGGGCCGTTGAGGGCGATTCTGGACTTTCCAATACGGCAGCCACAAATGCCGTGAGAAAAGGCTCATATACCCAGATCTCAACCAAGGTCGTGGAAGTGTCTTCAACAGCAAATGCTGTAAACGGCGTTGCAAACGCTCAGACAACCGCTAAACAGGTCGCCTATAAGCTTGCCGAGCTAAAACGTGACATGGAAGCTATGCTCCTTGATAACGTAGCCAGCGCGGCTGGTAGCAGCGGTACGGCCCGTCAGACGGCTGGTTTGCCAGCTTACCTAACCACAAACGTATCACGTGGTACAGGTGGTGCTAATGGTACAACTTCTGGTACTGGTGAGGCTGGTTCTGTTAACGCAGCGGCTACTGATGGCACTCTCAGAGCAATTACTGAAACACTTTTAAAATCAGTAATTAAATCTTGCTGGGAGCAAGGTGCAACACCGTCTATCGTCATGTGTGGTGCGTCACAGAAGCAGACAATCTCTGGTTTTACAGGTAATGCTACCAAATTCCAAGAGGTGGACCAGAAGCGCTTAACAGCCGCCGTAGACGTCTATATTTCCGATTTCGGAAGTTTAGAAATCGTGCCTAATCGCCATATGCGTACCCGTACAGTCTCTAGCGTGGACCACACACCAGATGTATTGGTGCTTGATCCTAGCTACGCTGAAGTAGCTTACCTACAGACAGCTAAGCAGGAAGCGTTGAGTAAGACTGGTTTGTCAGAGCGTAGATTAATTTCTTGCGAATATGGCTTACAGGTTACTTCGCAGAAAGCTCACGGTATCGTAGCTGACGTTTCTAACTAATTGAAAAAAGGTGGGGCAGAAATGCCCCATCACTTAACAGGAGATAGAGATGAGAATTAAAATTACTTCCGATAAAAATCCTTGGGCGGCTGGTTCGCCGTGTGCCAAGGGTCAAGAGATTGAAATAGATGATGCTGAAGGTGCAATCTTAGTAGAAGCTGGAATGGCACTGGAAATAGGAGCGTCAAAACCTAAAAGAGCTAGAACAGCAAAAGGTAAATTGAAAGCTGATGATCCTAGCACCCCAGATGTAAACGAAGCTTGGGAAGGTGGCGTAGCTCCTAAAAAACGTGGAAGGCCAAAAAAGAAATGAGTGAGGTTCAAACCAAATATTTTGATGAGGACGGCAAGGTAATCATTCAGAGAACCCAAGACGTTTCTCGCATCTTAGATTTCAATAAGGAACGCAACATTGACGGACACAACAGAAAATCAGACTTGCGGCTGGTTGGCTCTATTCCTTTTGTCGTTATTGAAATGTGGATGAAAGAGTGCGGCGCAAAACTTGGGAGCCAAGAGCTCAATGAGTATATCAAAAAAAAGCTCACTTCTGGTGAGTTTAGTAAGTTGATAGCTAACGGTTACTGATGGAACTTCCCAAGGTAAATATACTTACCGCTGGGACAATGGTGGTGGCTATCGTGGGAACAATCAGCGGAGCCATATGGTATGCCTCAAGCCAAGCATCAATCATTGAAGGACTTACAGAACAGGTCGAAACTTTGACCATTGAAAATAATGCTACTGACCGCACCAATTTGATCAGAGATGTAGAACATAATGCGGAACAAATTGATGAAATAATTGATTATATCGTAGAACTTGAAGAAGAAGGTGAAGAAACTTTAGAGGATGTAATGTCCGAATTTGACGACGTGTACGAAACGCAGGAGGGTTTTCTACTGCAATTTAATCAGATCGTAAAATTACAAGCTAGAGTAAAAACTTTAGAAAATACTTTAGAATATTTGACAAGAAGCCCTGCACTTTCTGACGGGAGGTAAATATGGACCCGTTAACGATATTGGGCGTTGTCAAATCTTCTTTGATGGCTGGCAAAACCGTCGCAAGTTTGTCCAAAGAAATAGGACAATTTTTTGATGCTACCGATAACGCAAAAAAGAAACTTCAACAAAAAGGTGTATCTGGCTCGAATGTGAACGCCATAGCAATGGAACGGTTCGCCAAATTAAGACAGGCGGCTGAAGCTGAAGAGGAATTGAAAAAATTTATTTCGGAGCAATTAGGGCCATCGCATTGGCAAACTTTGCTAAAAATAAGACGGGAAGTTTTGCAGGAAAAAAGGGAAGCTGAAGCTAGAGCCAGAAGAGAAGCAATTGAAAGGCAAGAATTGGCAATTACAATAGCTGGGATCGTTGTGCTCCTCTTGTTCTCTGCAATCGGCTCAATGGCGTATCTCCACTACATGAATTGGATCGACGTAAGAGATTTATTCAGATGATATACGTTTTGGTTTTTATTCAATTTGTAAATACAGATAATTTACGTTTTTACCAAATAGCCACATTTCCAAGTATGGACGAATGCCTAGAAGAAAAAAAGAAAGCAAGCGTGATGAAAAACCACACAAGTCAGGAACTTTTGTGTTTGGAGATAGTGACCCAGTTGCAGTAGAGCATGGCAAAAAATGGGGTGTTTATGATAAAAATGGACGGCTCATAATTTTAGGTTATAATAGGCGCATATGTCAGGAGTATGCCAATGCCCAAAAAAAAGTATGATTTTAACGACAATGGAAAAATAGACCCCGAAGAGCGTGAAATAATGCTTGAGGATCGTCGTCGCATTATGAGTGACAATGATGCCCGTCGCGATGCTCAGCGTAGAATGTGTTGGTTCAGTTTGTTTGGCATGTTGCTCTTTCCCTTCGGCGTCGTTTTCACCGAATGGATGGAGTTACCGCAAGCTTCAGTAATGCTCAGTAGTATGAGTAATATTTATTATGTCAGCATTGCTGCTATAGTTGCAAGCTATTATGGTTTCACAAATGTAGGGAGTAAAGACAATTGATAGATAAGCTGATAGAACCTGTAAGTGGCTTACTTGGGAAGGTAATACAGGACAAAGATCAAGCTGCTAAACTAGCTCACGAGGTGGCTACGATGGCAGATCGCCATTCTCAGGAGCTTGCCCTCGCACAGTTAGAAATACTTAAAGCTGACGCCAAGGGCAACTGGTTCCAGTCGTCGTGGCGTCCACTCATCGGATGGCTGGGTGGAATAGGGTTAGGTGTGAATTACATTGTGAGCCCAATATGCGCTGGTTTTGGGGTAATTATTCCGCAAGCCGATATGTCAGTTATGATGCCTCTTTTATTAGGAATGCTTGGCATGGCTGGCGCTAGATCATTCGACAAACTAAAAGGAACGGATAGTAAAAAATGAGAGAAATAGACGAAATAATTATTCACGCTACGGCAACAAACCCTAGTTGGATGGCAGACAAACCTGTTGAGGATGTTGTCGCAGAAATCAGGCGCTGGCACGTCGAGGAAAGAAAATGGAGCGACGTGGGGTATCATGCTATTATTCATAGAGATGGATCTGTTGGTTACGGACGGCCTGTAGAGCGTACAGGAGCCCACGTAGGGGGCCGAAACAAGACAACCATAGGTGTAAGTCTAGTTGGTGGTAGAGGTGGAATTGCTGATGGCGATTTCAGCGACAACTTTACTCCAGAACAAGAAGCATCTTTACGTCAGTTAATCGAGGATTATAAAAAACAATTTCCAAGCATTACCAAAGTGTCTGGACACAATGAGTATGCTTCAAAAGCTTGTCCTTGTTTTTCTGTTAAGGCTTGGCTATAGAATATAAGTGACCAGAGTAGTTTCCTGTTTTCTCACACACAAACAGTCAAACCTGCTTTTTTGCTACTCTGGTCACACGAATGTTTCACGTGAAACAATTACGAAGCTTTTAATTCCTTCGATGTTTGATAGCCATTGACTAAGATATGATTTGTTCTCTGGCCCTGCTTAACGACACGCCAGTGGATCTTATACCTCTTAGCGTATGTGTTTAAGTGCGACAGGCTACAACCCAACTCACGGGCTGCTTCTGTCTGTGTCAGACCCTGTTCGTTTAGACGATCAATAGCCTGTATACGTTCCTTTTTATGGCGTTCTACCATTTCATCCCAAGTCTCACTCATATTAAAACACCTCTCTGTCTAAGTTTGGATGTGAACTCTTTGAGCTCCTGTTGAGCCCTAAATAAGTCCTGTTGAACATTTGGGTGAGCATCAAGTCGGTAACGCTCATCCTGTAATCTATCTACGACTTGCCTCAAAAATCGTAGCTCTGCTTCCTGCGCTGGTGTAATCTCTTGCCTGTATCCCATCATATCACCAAGGCCGTAGAACAGGTTTGACCAATTTGGAAATGACTTCACTTACGTCACAATATCCTTCTTGGGCATTTATCTGATCGTAGAGTGTGTTATTATTCAGTAACACGCTCCAGCAATCTTCTTCGCTGGGAAACCAAATGCTGACGTACATAGTGTGTTCGAGCACCTTGTATCCCAGTGTCAGAAGCGTCCAGTATTCCATTACGCCGTGTCCTTCTTTTTACGGGGTTGCCAATATTGTTTCTTAATGCCGAACATCGGATGACCAGCCCAGTAGCCGTCTATCCACATCCACCATAGAAAACGGTCCCGATAGTTTGGAGCCTGTAGCCTACGTTCAGCCCGTGGATTATCCTTATCGCACTTTCGCCAGTAACCACGTCTGTAATGATATGGCATTTTGTGGAATGTCTCGTCGTGCGGCGTTTTAGCTTTCACTGGTTTATCAATGTCCCAAGCTACTCTATGCATGGCGTCCATTGCTGTACCCATTCCACGGTGTGCTAATTTTCGTTTGGTTCGATTTGCCGCTGGCACGAAAGTCACATGTCTTGGATTGTTCATTGTGGCTAACGCTGCCGCACATTGATAGGAAAGCTGATTGAAAAATATTTCTGAATGTCTTTCGTTGTCAGTAGGAGCTCTGTCTCTCCAATTGGAAATGTATCTCCCGTCGGGTGAAAGAAAACACAATTGAGTTTCTGTTAATCCATGTGAACTAAGGCTGATACAAAAGACAACAAACTGACCATCTACGGGTGCGTTTTTTCTGTGGAATAAAACAAAAGCACTCCACCCATCTCCTTGGTGGTTCATTAAATCACTGTGTTCGGTAAACAATAATGTTGGCCTGTCAAACGGCATCCTAACGTCGTTAGAAACTTTGCCGTCAAATGTTTCTGGCAACATACCAAATTTTTCACTAACGAAACTGCTTTCCCGATCAATGTCAGGTTTGTAATTAAACATTGTAGGCGCAACATGTTTATAAGAAAAATCCCAAATATCTGACACATCAACCAAATGACAGTCAGATAGATTGAAGTGATAAATCTCTTTAACTTTGCCACGCTCCTGTAACGGCTCTGATACGTTCAGTACAAAACGCAATACGTTTTCTTTACTGCCAGTATCACGTGAACTGTGATTGTTCACTCTATTTACAAAATCCATCATTTCCATTTTACACACTCCCTTCTAGGCTTTCTGCCAATTCTTGTTCGTAGTAACGATAGATATAATCTGAGATACGCTTTGGTATTTTGTACGCATCGGTTGCTTTGAGGAAAGCTTTATGCTTCCTGCCATGTTCGAGAACGATCTCCTCTACTGTAATTTCACGGGTATCGTAATCGACTATGCCGTGGACGCAGATGGGGATTTCCCACCTGTCGTCGATTGTCACGGTCATATAAGAATGAGTAATGTGAGCACTCATATCTAAACCTTCAGCTTCCATTTTTTACCGTTAAGCCCTGCAACCCGTCTGCCAGTTACATTGATTTCTATTGTAGGCTCGTAGGTTTTATTAGGTGCTTTGAAAGTTGTTGCTTGGCAAAATCTTAAAACTTGTTCAACATTTATTAAATCAAGTCTGTCTTCTGTTGTTTCAACTACTCCATTAGTCAAATTATCCAGACCAATTTTTGCACATTCGAATATTATTCGAGCTTCGTTTTCAGTTAGTTTTATCATGTGGTTTCCCTTTCTTTCTACATAATAAACTTAGTATCTTTTACGATACTTGTCAACACCTGTTTAGAAGTTTTTTTATTTTTTTACAGTCCAATCTGATCCATTAACGCATCACCAGCCTCTGGTCCTTCACGCTCAATGAACACTTCAATCAAAGCTGCGCGAACCATAGTTTCTTCAGTTGGCAGATGTTCACCACCCAACATTTGCACAGCACCCTTAATTGTCTGGGTGCTTTGCTTTCTTGCATGTGCAATTAACTTTTCCATTAGTTACGCTCCTTTGCGACGTGCTCTGCAAAAAGAAACAAACTATGAAAAGTTAAAGCTTCTTTTTTTGTAGCAAAAGACCAATGACCCGTATTTTTACCTTCTTTTGTTTCGGGTGCTTCGTCACGATCTAAATGCCAAGCCTTACCGTCTATTGTTCCACATTTTTCGTGGTCTAATATCCAGTGTCCTTCGTCATCTAGCTCCCATGAGGTGCGCCATTTATTATCGAATGTCTTTTTCATTTCCATGTCCCTTTCTGGGGAGCCGAAGCTCCCCTGTTAATTATTTCGCTTGATATTCGTCAAACATTTGATTGATGTAATCGTTGGATGGTTCCCAACCTTGCTCACTACTGTCTAGCCAGATGTCACTATCAACGAAATTCCAGTTGATGCTGCCGTCCTGATTGATGTTTTCTGGGTTTACAATCGCTTTGGCAAATGCTGCTTTGTGCTCTTTGATATATAGTGTCATTTCTTTTCCCTTTCTTTCTATATATTATATATAGTATCTTACGAGCAACTTGTCAACACCTGTCGATAACTTTTTTACGAATATTTGTAAATATTTTCTTTTATTTTTTCCTCATAGAGCTCTTTGTCCATGTCACCGATGAGCTCACCTAGCTCAGATGTTAATGCTGGGTTGAAACGTGTTTCTCCAGCGGCCTGATTGAGCCGAGAGATCTCATCTTTGATTTCACGTAGTAAACGATATTGTTCCTCTAACTGCATTGTACGGTCCTTTCTGGGGGCCGTAGCCCCCTGTTAATTAGCTATTTCTAGCTTTGCGATTTAATTCCCAAAATTTTGCGATAGCCATTTCCTTAACGGTATCTTTGATAAAAGTTGCTTTTTTACGATCATCATCATCGATTGCTATCTCGTAAAGATCTCCAACTTGGTTGGTCCATCGACTTACAAACTCTCGCAAAGTTACTTCGACTTTTGTTCCGTCCCAGTTGTCTACAATAATTGTTGGTCTAGCCATTTTTTTCCCTTTCTGGGGGGCTCAGCCCCCCTGTTTATTTGCCCCAAATATCTCTTGCGATTTCTTCGGGAGTTTTGTTTGGATTTTTGATCAACTTATCTGAGATCTGTAACAACTCATCTTCGTCTTTTGCGTAAACGCCAACATAACCAGTTTCTGAGTGATACACTCCGTAGCAATCGTCACCAAAATCAACGACAATGTTTGCAGTGTTGAAATCTATTGAAGTCATTCTTAAAATCATTTTTTTCCCTTTCTATACATTATATATAGTATCTTATGTGATACTTGTCAACACCTGTATACAAAAAAAATAAAAAAAATTTAGTGGGGGATTTCTCCCCCAGCTATTAGGCTGCTTGCCTGTAACCATGCTCCCTTCTGTATTGGGCAATGCTTTCGATTGCGTCACACACTTCCCACCACTCGTAACAGCAATGGTATTCGATCACGCCGAGCTCAGTGAAGTCGATGTCCTCACCGTTTTCATCGACGTCCTCATAGCCAATCCACTTCTGACTTTCGCCATTATGGAGCCTGTTGATTTCGATGTCGATGTCGTGCTCTTTGCAAAGCTTCTGAGCCTCACGATAAAACTCAGGTTGAACACGTTTGGGTTTACGAGCTTCCTCTGGTATGACCAGCTTGCCAAAGCAGAATAGCTCATAGACTTCAGCGACACGGGCCCGACGCCGAGCACGTTTGTCACGGACCGATGTGGGCTCCTTCAGAATGCCACAGACAATTCGTCTGCCTTGAACAACTTGCCAGTGCCAGCCTGACACGATTAGGAATACACGATTGGCAGTGCGCTCCTTGACGGTTGCCTTGAGCCAGCCAGCCAATGTTGGGCCAGTGCGACGGTGAAGTGATAGCCCAAAATTTTGGGGCTCAGAAATCACGTTACATCTTTTGAGAGCTTCACGGATGTTACGTGTTGATGTGCCAGTGACTTTTCGCTTGCCACTTACGTGTCGGATCAACCGAGCGGCTTCACCAGTAGTCATGCCAGTGATAGCGCTGATTGCTGATGGTCCACAGTAACGGTTTTTATCCGCTTTGACTTTGCCGTGGTTGACAGGTTTGATTTGAAGTTGTGCCATGTTGGCCCCTTTCTGGGGGGCAGAGCCCCCCTGTTGCTTGTTAACTTTATTTACGTTTCTTTTCGGCTCTTATGAAATCTTTTGCCTCTTCAAGTGTTTCAAAATCGTAGACCCATCCAGCCCAGATAAGTCTGAAACCAGCATCAACTTCAGTCTCGTCAAAAATTTCAACGCCCCAGAAATTTGTAATTCCATCGTCGCCTGTAAGTTGTTTTTTGCAGTTTGCTAGTTGTCTCATTTGTTTCCCTTTCGCTTTCTATACATTATATATAGTATCTTTTAAGCTACTTGTCAACACTTGTTTATAAAAAAGTTTAAATTTTTTTTACTGAATTACAAAAAAATGATCGATATTTAAGCCAGCAATGACCATTACAAATGTAAAGATAATCAAGATTGCTACTTCCTCTCTATCCATTATTTCTCTCCGCAAAATGCTGTTGAACACAAAGCTATTGTGTATTGAAACCCATGATGGGTGATACCCACGCCGTCAAAAGTTGACTTTGATGGGTTGCCGATTGTTTTGGTTTTTCTGTAGTAATGATCTCCCTTGTTGATTTTAGCTCCACAGCAATCGCATGTGTATTCCTGACGAGCTCTGATTAAATTTAGTGATGGGTCAAGCTTAACATTTTTAACCTCTACTTTACTCTTTAGCTTGGAGCCCCATGTGTTCATGGCCTCGATAGCAGCTTCTCTGGCGTTACTAGCTTTCACTGGTAGTGATAGTTTGCCGTCTAATGATGAAACTAAAAAATTTGCCATTTGTTTTCCCTTTCTGCTTATATTATTAATATAGTATCAGATAAGATACTTGTCAATAGTTGTTTACAAAAAAAGTAAAAAAACTTACGGTAAAAGAAATAACACTGACCCTGGGAGTAAGTCATTGAAAACATTGAATAAAATTGAGGACGGTATTGTGCAGGAACTTAAAAAAGTTGAGATTGAGATCTCAGGTCAGCCTATTGGCAAGGGTAGGCCGCGATTTACGAGGGCTGGACACGTTTACACACCACCCAAGACAAAAGAGTACGAAAACCGCATACAGGCCGCTGCATGGGCCAAAATGCAAGAGCTCAAGTTTAAACCTACGGGAAAGTTTGTTCACCTCAAGCTCATAGCGTTTATGGACATTCCAAAGTCGTGGAATAAGATCAAAAGATTAGAGGCAGAATACGGTGTTCTCAAGCCAGTTTCTAAGCCTGATTTGGATAATATCTGTAAGATAGCCAAAGATGGGATCTCAGGAATGGACGGGATTATCTTGGACGACAAACAGGTAACCAGCATAGATGCACAAAAAGTTTTCTGTCACCCAGATAAGGGGCCGTTACTCTACATCTGCGTTACTTGGACGTAGCTCCAATCGGGCCCGTAGAGAGCTCTCCATTTAGCCTTATTATTGTGTATTGCTACTTCCTGCGAGTTGTCCCATAGTGCTTGGTGATGTCCATCGCAGAGGGGCACAGCATCATAATCGCTGGTTTTGCGAGAGCCATACCTGTCGTGTATACAATGGTGAGCGGTTGTTGGGCTCCTCTGTACCAGCCCAAATTTTTTGCAGACGCAGCATGGCATCTGTCTAATTAAGTCTAAGTGTTTTTTGTTTTTTTTTGGCTTCTCTGTTTTTTTGTATAATTTTTGTCCAGTTAAATTCGTCATTTATCAACCTCATTCGCCAGCCTTTAGGTGGGGGCCAAGGCACATCCCATTGTGCTAAAGTTTCTTTTGTCCAGCCACCTTTAGGTGTTCGCTGGCTATCAATAATAGCTTTGATAGTATTTCGTTTACTATTACTATGTCGGCAATCCTCATTTGGTGCGGCCCCACATTTTGGGCAATCTTGATTTAGTTGTCTCAAATTACTCATAATTTAACAAAACTTTCTATTGGTATTTTGCATAGTAACTCTGATATTTCTGGGTTGTCTCTACGGCTCCATTTTTTACCGCTTCTTGTCAAATCAAAATGCTGGTCAAGATTAACGTAGCCAATTCTATCTTCCCAAGCCACAACAAAAAAACACATGAGCCCTGTAGCTCTGGTCAATTCGTCAGCCCTAATTTTTTTGGTTAGTGATACAAAGCAGTCAGGAAATTTGCCGTAAGGATGAGATCGACACCTAATTTCTACAAATGCTGAAATCTTGTCGTTTCGTTTTGCGATATAATCAAACTTGTCATAGTGACCCTGCTTGACCATTTCACACCGCCATCTGTACCCCAGATAGGCGCTGATCTCTTCCTCACTCTGCTCGTCACCCTTCTTGTATATGCCGTCATATTTCGAGTGGGTCATAACCTAGCCAATTCTTGATGTTTGGTTATCAAATCATTTATATTGGGTTTTGGGGGAATTTCTATTACTTTGCTGTCTACTTTGCCGTTTATTATTTTATCAACAACTACTGACGAACTTTTATCGTCAAATAAATTGAGTGTAAAAACCATGTTATTTTCGTGGTCAACAAAAGTAGTATAACTCCATCTTTTTTTATGTGAGTGGGTCATACCCGATTGCCTCTGCTAGTTTTTCCATAGCTAAATCAAAATATGCGTGAAACTCTTTTTGATCCATTTGATCAAAGTTGATGCTATCAATCATTCTCATGTGAGCACCAGCCAAACTGTTCCAGCGCATCTTAACGTATCCACATGCCCACTTGAGCTCGTTGTGTAGGTGGGCAGATGTAGGCCAGCGTCCTGTCGCTTTGCAGACGTTTGCCAGCGTAGCCCAGTACAGATTGTGATGTGGGTTTGAGCGATGAGCGGTTCGAGTTACATTGAACACTGTCCCGTCGCTGTATTCTTCAATCTGTTGGGCATCGTGTAAAGTAACGGGGTGTAGAACCCCGTCCTTCATTTGAACTTGGATTTTAGAACGGGATTTCGTCATCGCCTAGATCATCTGCTACTGACTGTCCTTCAGCCATTCTATTTTGCAATCCTACATCTCGATCTTTTTTAACAAACTCGTCAACAGTCATATCACGTTGCCTAGTTTCACCAGCGCCCAACTCAACTTTGTAAGCTTGGATTTTGAGATAAGTTTTATCGTTGTGAACAGTGGTTTTGAAATCTCCGTGGACAGTAACCTGTTTGCCTTTTGTTAAATACGGCGCAATCCCTTCTTTATTATAAGCTACGTCGAAGTAGATTGTTGTTTGATTTTCTTTATAGCCGTCGTTAACCGCGACAGAAAAGGTAACAAACTTCCCTCTCGATGTCTCACGAACTTCACCGTCTTTGGTAAGACGCCCGAATATTGTAATAACTTTCATAATCCTAACTCCAATTTTCTTTTCTGGTGTGCCTCAACAGCCGCTTGAAATTGCGGCTCAGTAATATCTCTACTATTCAATAAATTTTGAAAGCGCTTTTCATTTGCCTCAAATTTTTCAGCAGAACAAGTTTCATAAAATTCTACGGCAGCATCTACTCTAGCCGCAGTGTCCAACTCCATCAGAGGCTTTGGTTGAGCTTCTTGAAACTCATCAGCTTCTGATTGGCTGTATACGTCGCCGTGGAGCCCCATCAATTTTAAGATCACTCGATCCTTGGCTCTTTTCTCAGCCATAGCAAACGGATAAGTGTTCTTGTTGTTGTAAGGTGCAGCTTCGCCAATGGACCATTCTGATTTGTCTTTCTTATGGCCTGTAACCATGACAACGCATATTTTTTTCTCTGCATTACTTTCAAGAACTTTTGGTTCATCAAAAACAATGTCATGCATTGCTGCTATTTTTTCACATGCTTTGTGGAGAACCACGGGTGTTCCGTGGCAATCCCAAGTCGCTTGTTTTTCAGTTAAACCAGCTTCTTTAATAAGCTTGGCTAATTTTTCTGGTAGTGGTTTACCCATTCGATACCCCTTTCAATGTATCTAAAATTTGTTGTTGAGCCCGTTCTAATCTGGCAAGCTCACTTTGCTCGTATTCGTCATAGGCTTTATTGATAGCCTCACCGATTACATTATTAGCATCCATTGGGAACATTTCCTGCAATGGTGCACCCTTCTCTGCTTTCTCTAGCATATGCTTCAAGATTGCATCTGAGATAGCAACTTTAACAGCGATTGCTGGTGGTCTGTGTTTTACCATGTTTTCCTCTTTTCTCACTTTACCTCTTGCATATAGCAAGTAAGTATCGTATATGCAACCTATAAATTAAAAAAAGGTGAAAAAAATGAACGACAATATGATCTACAGTTTAGATTATATAAGAACCAAATTAAAAGGAGTTGACCCTGCAACCGTGTGGCATTCTACTGGATTGTCTAGGCATACAGTGTATCGAATACGGGACGGTAAGGCAGATAATTTTGTCCGTTACGACACAGTTAAAGCTTTATCGGATTACTTTAAAAGGGTAGAATAAAAAAACCCCCCAGCGAGAACTGAGGGGCTTGAACAGTGTTAAGAGGTGAAAAACCAAAAGACCGAAAGAAAGGATTTCACATGAGCCATTATATGACGGCTTTAGCAATGAAGCAACCAAATTTAAGACCAGCAACAAAAATAGTTTTGTACTGGTTAGCGGACCACCACAACGGAGAAACAGGCGATTGTTTCCCAAGCATAGGCAGATTAGCCAAATGTTGCGAAATGGACAAAAGCGCAGTCCACAGACATATAGGCACACTAACCACTAAGGGTTTGATTTCAGTAAAACGTCGCCGTCGGGATGATGGTGGTTTTACATCAAATTACTACATTTTACATCTGGAAGATCCCATGTTGCAAAATGAGAGAGACCCTAGTGGCAAAATGCTATACCCCCCTGTTGCAAAAAGCGACACTAACCTTGGAAATATAAACCTTGGAAAGAATGAAATAGTAGTGGTCAGAAATATTGATGAAACTATTAAAGATTTTGAAAAATGGTGGAGAATATATCCACGTAAGGTTGGTAAAGCTAAAGCAGCCCCATTGTTTGCAAAAGTACGTGAACAGATGAATGTAGAGGAGCTCATGGAAGCTACAGTAAAATTTGCTCAATCTATGGACGGGCAAGAAAAAAGATTTATTCCACATCCAACTACTTGGTTGAACCAAGAGCGATGGAATGATGAAATAGATTTACCTGTCCAAAACATGCAGCAAAATATTTTAAATGAAATGGGGTTGAGTTATGAATAATCAGAGAAATGATGAGCTTAAAAATTTGACTATGAAAATGCTGGCTAGGTTAAACGCTCCAAGAGCGGTGGCTGGAAACACTGAGGCAATGAAACAGGAAGCAGAGTTTCTTTGTAATTCGGTAATAAAGCTTGGACCATCCAGAGGTTATGTGGATTGGTTTGCAGAATTTGAATTGGAAGTGTTTAATAATTTAGAAACTAGGTCATGGCCTACCGCGAAAGAGTTAAACAAAGCAGCAAAGACAATAGCACCTAGACGTCCTGAGTTTAATTTATTGGTCCATCCAATGGGACAAGAAAAATATGAGCCCGATCCATATAAAATAAATGCAGCCAGAATTAAAAATCATCAGCCTGTTTGCGAAAAGTATGTGCAAGGCTCTCATGCTGAAAAAATGATAAGAAAAGGTTTAATTACAGAGGATGACTTGCAGCCGTATCAAGAGAGCTTGACATATTTAAAAGAAGTGTAAATTATGTTAGGATACTATGTAGGGTGGACATGTCACCTCCCTGCATGTTCGCTTGTTAACTTGCCCTCTAGAGTGTTCCCTTTCTTATTTGTTAACTCTAGGGGGCTTTTTTTTGCCAATCTTTTACGCTATGTTACATATATATCGACGCACCCTGTAAGGACGGACATATGAGTACAGAACAAGAACAAACGAATAAAATAGGCCAAAATACGGGAAATCGTGGTAAGGGCAGACCTAAAGGCGCTATGAATAAAAATAGCAAATTGCTGAAGGATGCTATACTTGAGGCCGCTGAACGGGCTGGTAGTAAGTTTGGGAAAGATGGGCTCATTAGCTATCTAGAGCACCAAGCAGAAGAGAACCCGTCAGCTTACATGTCATTAATGGGCAAAGTGTTACCGCTTCAGTTGGCTGGATCAGGTGATGATGGCGAACATAAGTTTATTATCAAATGGCAAAAATAGATGATAACTGGGAAGTTATAGAGCATCCCTACAAGCCCAGAGAACATCTCAAAGATTTTCATAGCAGAACCGAACGGTTTTCTATCATTGTAGCTCATAGACGTTTTGGTAAGACAGTAGCCGCTGTAAACGATTTGATTAAGTCCTGCTTCGAGATAGATCAAAAGAACGTCAGAGTGGCTTACATAGCGCCGTATCTCAGTCAAGCAAAAGCAGTCGCTTGGGATTATGCGCTGGAATACACCAGAGATATTCCATTTATCAAGGTAAATCATTCAGAGCTCAGAATAGATTTTCCGAACGGCGCAAGGTTTAGGTTGTTTGGGGCCGATAACTTTTTAGCACTTAGAGGATTATACTTTGACCACGTGGTGCTTGATGAGTTTGCCGACTTTCCTGTCTCAGCATATCCCAGCGTGATACGTCCAGCCACAGTAGAGCGCAAAGGCAGGATCACAGTCATTGGTACGCCCAAGGGCCGCAATGAATTTTATGAAATGTACGAGAGTGCCAAGAATGACCCCAAGTGGTTTAGTCGAATGTACAAGGCATCAGAGACAGATATTCTAGATCCAGAGGAATTAGAGGAAGCAAAACGCACAATGGGTGTGGACCGTTACGAGGCTGAGTTTGAGTGCAGCTTCGATAGTGCTATAGCTGGAGCTTACTACGCTGTAGAAATGAAGCTGGCTAGGGATGAGGGTAGAATAACGAAGGTTCCATATGATCCAGCCATGTCAGTTATCACCTCATGGGATTTAGGAATTGGTGACAGTACGTCGATATTTTTTGCCCAGTTTCATTCGGGTGGTGAGGTTAGAATAATAGATCACTACGAAAACAGCGGTGTTGGTTTAGATCATTATGCAAAAGTTTTGTTGGATAAAGGTTATCATTACGAGCAACACATTCTGCCCCATGACGTGCAAGTTAAAGAGCTTGGGACAGGTAGAAGCAGATTAGAGGTGTTAGATGATCTTGGTATTCGTAATATCGAAATAGCGCCAAAGCTAAACATTGAGGATGGAATACAGCAAGTCAGGACCATGATACCTCGATGCTGGTTTGATGAGGAAAAGTGTGAAAGAGGCATTGAAGCACTGCGTCAGTACCGTAGAGATTTCGATGAAAAAAACAAAACTTGGAGAGGCCGTCCACTTCACGATTGGACTTCTCATAGCGCAGATAGCTTTCGATACCTAGCAATTGGCTACAGGAAGCAAGAGGATTGGGGTGAGCCCATAAGAAGGAATTTGCGTGGCATTGCATAATGTGTTAGGGTGGCGGTAATTATTCGGAGATTTTACGAATGGCTGCTAAAACTAAAAAATCAAAATCCAAAAAAACTAGTGGTCCCAAACCGAAAAACCCAGCGTTATATGCTAGGGTAAAAGCGGAGGGTAAACGAAAATTCAAGGCATGGCCCAGCGCTTATGGTTCAGCATGGTTGGTGCGTGAATACAAAAAGCGTGGCGGTACTTATGCCTAAACGGGGTGGTGGCTTAACAAAATGGTTCAAGGAAGATTGGCGCGATGTTAAGACAGGCAAGAAATGTGGTCGAAGTGGGAAAAAAGACAAACGGCGTGGTTATCCTGCATGTAGGCCAGCAAGCCAAGCAAAGTCGGCAACGGCAAAGCGGATGGCTAAAAAGAAAACTGGTCCAGCTAGGATCAGTTGGAAACCCAAAAAAAGGAGAGCGTGATGCCTCATGGTAAAGGTACTTATGGAAGTAAAAGAGGAAGACCCCCAAAGAAAAAGAAAAAGGGCGGTAAGAAAAAGGGCGGTATGAAAAAATGAAGTTTTTGGACAACCTTTTCAAAAAGCCTGACGAGGACAGGAAAGCTGCTTATAAGCCATCTAGCCCAGAAACAAAAGCTGTTCAGAATAACGGCGGTGGTAGCAAGGGCTCTCGTAAAGATATGGATTTCGGGGAAGGTGGTCCAAGCAAAGAACAGCGTAAAAGAATATTAGCCAGCCAGAACGACAACAGGTTTGGCTACTATGATATGAACACTGGTAAATATATCCCAGCATTTATTGACATGTTTGATGGCGGTGGAAAAAATACTTCTGGTGAATTTTTTGAGGGTGCAGGACTTTACAGCGCAGCGCTGAATGCGGCTGGTGTGGCTCCGTATGGGTTTAATCGTCCACGGACTTATGCTCAAGCTGGGATGGAAAATCGTCCAGAACTTCCCAGAGCCACTAATGTTCCAACTCCAGAGCCCCCAAGAAACTACAGTAATATGAGCTTTGGCATGGACCCATCAAATGCTTATGTCCCAACTACTCCAAGAGTTGGAATGGTTGAATTACCACCAGCAAATTTAGATCCAGTAGATGCAAACATGGGTGTTGGAAATATGCGCCGTGGATTGATGGAAGTGCCTAGCCCCTACGGACCGATTTCTTTGCAGGGAGATGTAATGTCAACAACAGATGACCCAGCGGTAATGATTGCTATGCTTCGTGAGGAAATGAGGCGCAGACAGAATGCACAACCTACCTTAATGGGCGCGTAATGGCAGAAAAGAAAAAAGATAGTCGATTAAAACGGGCTGGTGTTAGTGGTTACAATAAGCCCAAGCGTACACCAAATCACCCGACAAAATCACACGTTGTTGTTGCCAAGGAAGGTGACAAAATCAAGACTATTAGGTTTGGTCAGCAAGGCAAAACTGGCGATAAAACAATGACTAAACGTGCAAAATCATTCAAGGCACGACACGCCAAAAACATTAAAAAAGGTAAAATGTCAGCGGCATATTGGGCCAACAAGGTTAAGTGGTAATGGCTGTATTAGATTTCTTTTCACGTGAAGCTGGGCAGCGTCGTAGGAAGTTACTAGACGAATATATAGGCGATAACATTGAGCAATTCATACCGCCAAATCTACGGGCTCTAGCTGGTTTTGTATCTGAAGCAAACCCAGTGCGTGGTATGCAAAATACGGTAACATCAAGCAGAGTTGTTTTTGATCCAGAGCAAACCAGAGAGGCTAGACTTCGTGCAGCGGCTGACATGGGTATGGAAATGGCTTTTGCAGTTTCCCCAGCGGTACTTGCTAGAATGGGATACCTAACACCAGTAGCAGGGGCTATGGAAAGTCTACTTGGTGGATCTCCAACTACTGAGGCAATTAAAGAGCAAGCTGGCAAAACAGTAGCTGATGCTACAGGTATTGCAAGAAGTGTTGCGTCGGCTGATACAGAAATGCTTGGAGAAATATTTCAACGTGGCGCTGACGAAGCAAAACCGCTAAGTGCATCTGTGCCGTCGGATCAGTTTCCTCTTGTTATGGATTATGAGGATATTGAAGTTGTTGATCCCAAAGATTTAGTCGGGGCAACATTTACGCCAACTCCAGCGGATTTGTTATCAGCAGGAACTGTATCAACAGGGACAACAGCGGCTGGTAATACCAGACAAACACAAAGGCAAGGCGGCATTTTGTTTCCATTACAAGAACCTTACTACAATCGAGATATTGCTTGGTTGGTTGATGCTGAAGGAAAAGCTACGACTAAGCTTGGAAAAGATGCAGATTTCATTGGTGTTACGGCAATGGGTCAACAAGCTCACCAATCAAATAGGACCGTTGCAGAAGAATATTTAGGGGAGATAGAAGCATTTGTAAAAAGCGGTAGAATGTCGCCAGAAAATGTTAAAGCAATTAACGAAGAAATTAGAAAATTTGGAAAAAATACAAAACAAGATAAACTCAAAAGATTAAAAGATTTTGTTGGTTTTGATAATCCAAATTTAGCAGCTTATATGGAATCGATACCATTTGATGCAAGAGCGGCAATATCAAAACAAATGTCTGCACCAAAGATGGAAAAGTATGGAGTGCCTAACTTTCAAAGAGTTTTAGATGACACATTGGAACAGCAATTTTTTGGACAAAATCAAGGCGATACAATGTTGTTTTTTAGGCCAGATAGAGAAAGAGGTATAATAGATTTAGAGGCTGAAGGTATACCAAAACACACTTCATACGATTATGGATTTGGTAGACAAGGTCAATTGTTTAGATTTAACAGGCCAGTTTCAAGAAGTTTGATGTATCCTGACTTTGAAGCAGAATATGCCAACAGGCCAACAATGCGAACAAAAAGCGGTGAATTAGATCAGGCTAGATTAAATTATTCTTTTGGAAATACTTTGCCTGTACAAGAATTTACAGCGGATCAGGCTCGAAACATTGAGGAGGCCGTATCTTTAGAAGCTCTACGAAATCCTTCACAAGCCAAAATGATTGATGCCGCGCTTAATGGACAGTGGTCAACATCATTAACGCCGAAAAATCAAGGTGGTGTATCATCAGTAGATTATGAAAGGGCTCTTAAAAGAAACCCATCCTACCCATCATTAGAGCCATATACAGCGGCTGACATAAATGCTGGGAAAAAGTCAGGTGATTTGGTTACACAACAGCTAGGTGGCGGTGATATTTACTTCAGTTTAAAGAAAAACCCTGATTATACGTGGATGAACGACGGGAAACCTATTCCAGAGCTTGGGCCCAATGAGGTTGATTTGGTGGGAGTAATTAACAATGAAAGAGGCGCAAAGGGCATTGCTGGGCCATCTATACTAGGAAAAGCCATAGAAGATGGGGCTACAGTGCTAAATGCGTTTGCAGTGCCCTCAAAAGCACACCCAGACGGTTTTTTAAATAATTTGTACGGTGGGTATGGATTTGAAGAGATAAAACGTGTACCATTCAGCAAAGAATTTTATATTCAAGATCGTGGGCAGGATGCTTACGACGATTTACTACGCCAATGGCGGTCTGAGGGTTGGGACGAAAGTCAAGGCTTTCCAGACGTTGTTTTGATGAAATGGAAGGGAACAGATGAACAACGAAGAAATGCAAGTCAACGAGTTTTCGAAAAAGGTTTCGAGGGCTTTGGGTCAGGAACAACTAGAGGCGTTGTCGCCAAGGCAAGAGGTACATCTAGACAAGGCGCTAGATCGCCTGATGGACAGGAAACCTCTGGACAAAATAACCGACGAGGAAATACAGGGGCTGTACAGTCTGGTGGTGGATCACCTATCTCCAGCCGCCTACGAGGTGCGTTAGACGAGTATGAAAACTTGACGTCCCTTCAAAGAAGAAATTTAGGTTTATTAAGTGACAGGGGCAGATAGATGGCACTAACGACTTACGACGAGCTCAAAGCTTCCATAGCAGATACTTTAAATCGTGATGATTTAACGGCGCAGATACCTGATTTTATTACGATGGCAGAAACTCAAATTAACCGCGATGCAAGGCATTGGCGTATGGAAGATAGAGTTATTGCTACAGTTGATAGTCAGTATACAGCGTTACCAGCTAATTTTGTTGAGCCCATTAGAATTACAATACCAGCTAATGAAAGCCATATTTTAGAATTGATGGGCCCGTTAGAATTAGCAAAAATCAGGCAAGAAAATTCAGATACAACAGGACGCCCTCAGTATTATGCGATAGTTGATGGGGCTTTTGAGGTTTATCCTACGCCAGATGCTGATTATGTTTTAGAGTTGGTTTATTACGAAGCAATCCCTCACATGAGCTCTTCACTGCAATCAAATTGGGTTCTGGAACATAATCCTGATGCAATTTTATATGGTAGCTTGCTGCACTCAGCGCCATATTTACAGGAAGATAATAGAGTGCAAGTGTGGGGAGCGTTGTATCAAGCAGCAATTTCTGCTATAAATTTCGAAGGAGAGCGTGCTAGATCGTCAGGTTCTGGTCGTAGAATAAAAATTAGGAGTTATGCATAATGGCAAGTTTTACTAAAGTAAATGACTTTGTGGTCAACTTAGCAAACGCAATGGATATGAACGCTGACACGTTTAAAGTTGCGTTATCTAACACAGACCCAACATCAGGCACAGATGCAAGTGCAGACGGTAATGGAGTATTGGCAAATATTACAGAGATTGCTTATACAAACCTATCATCACGAACCTTGGCAAACGTCACAAGCACACAAACA